>MDTB01167885.1_pt1 | contig 17395 bp, 15 predicted proteins | sample 811161 | NCBI WGS metagenome assembly MDTB01 (sample SAMN05326650, study PRJNA326480) | marine metagenome | isolation source: seawater | place: Mediterranean Sea | collected 2009
TTTAGATATTTGTTCCAAGCCAGTAATTTGAGAAGAACCACCAGTGAAAACAACTTTAGTTTTAAGAAAATGGTCATATTTTTTTATTTTTAAATGTTTTTCAATAATCTCGAAAATTTCAGAAATTCTAGCCTTTATAATTTCATTAATAATACCAATTGAGACTGTTTGATAAGCATTTTTATTATTTTGATCTTGACTAGCTATATTTATTTGCTCATTAGAAGAAAAAGCTGAATTATACAAGTTGCCGTGTAGTACTTTAATTCTCTCCGCTTCCGTAATTGTAGTAGCTAGACCAGATGCTATATCATTTGTAATATTGTATCCACCTAAAGGTAAATCAAAAGAATAAATTAAACTGTCTTCATAAAATACACCAACACCTGTTGTACTCGCTCCAATATCAATTAAAGCACAACCAAGTCTTAATTCCTCTTTATTTAAACTGCTAAATCCATTTGAGTAGGTTGAAGAGATAAAACTCTCTATTTCAATATGATTTCTCTCAATTATTCTAGCAATATTACTTAATGTTGATTCACTTATACTACATATGTTTACTTCACCTTTTAGAATATGCCCTACCATACCTTTTGGATTTTTTATTGATGAGCTTTCGTCAATAAAAAATTTAACAGGTATTGCGTGAAGTAACTTTAAATTTGGTGAAGTAGCATTATGAATACAATTTCCAATTAGTTTTTGAATTTCATTGTCATTAATTTCACCATTTACTATTGGTGTTTCAGAACTATAGATACTTGATGATTGTTTGCCACCATTGAAAACTATATGCGCTTTATTAATTGAAATTCCCGCCATTTTTTCTGATGCAGAAACAGCTTTAGCAATACATGTAGAAAGATCTTCTATATTTGTAACATTACCTAATCTAAAACCCTTTGAAATATTCTGACTATTGCCAATAACTTCATATTCTTGGTTTTGTTCATTTATTTTTGCAATTAAGCAAGTGATCTTAGATGAGCCAATATCAATAACTGTTATTACACTACTTAATTTATTTGATTTAAATAAGTTAAACATGATTAAGTGCTTCTCTCTGAAATATAATTTTTTGATGGTTTTATAATGAGGTATCCATTTTTTCTTAAATCAATCACGTTGATTTCTCTTGATAGAAGAGACTCTGATCTATCCATTTCAGATAATTTTGCCCAAGCCTCAGATGGATTTTTTTCTGGTAATTTTATTTCTACACCGCTTCTTAAAGAAATATTCCATCTTCTTTTGCCTATATAACTAATCGCCCAAACTTGATGAAAAAGGTTTGGCTCAGAACTAAGGATATTTAACATTTTTGCTGCATGTTTTTCAGCGCCTAAACCAGTTATGACAGGAAGATAATTAAAATTTCCATTATTCACCGATATTTTCTTACCTTCTGAAGAAATTATAATATGCATGTCCTTAGTTTGAAGAAGAGCAAAAGGTTTATATTCTTCAATTTTAATAATAAGTGTATTTGGCATTCTTCTCTCAACAATTACATCTTTGACCCAGCCGATAGAAAGAATTTTTTCTTTTAGTAAAGAAACATCAATACTAGTCATTGGTGTTTCGTTATTTAATTCTAGCGTTTCAAGTAAAACAGATTTATTTATATTTTCTCTTCCAATCACATGTATTTCTTTTAATTTCGTAGACTGCTTTATGTCTAAATTCTTAGAAATAAAATTATCAAAATCCATAAATAATAAAAAATTTGAGCTTGATAAAATTATGTAACAAAACAATAAGGGACCAAAAAATACTAGAAAAAATTTTTTAATAAAACTTCTTGTTAAAAGTAATTTTGGCTGATGAAAAGCAATATCTTTCTCCTTGTTTTCATAAAAATATGGAACCTTTAGTCGCATCTAGCCACCTCCATAATTAATTTAATTAGTTCAAGGAATGAAATCCCACAATATTCGGCTTGCTCTGGTATTAATGAGGTCTCTGTCATTCCTGGGTGTGTATTTATCTCAAGCATGTAAAGTTTGTTTGCCACCTGATCAAATCGAAAATCAGCCCTAATTATGCCTCTGCAATTTAAGAAGTTGAATGAATTTTCAGCCCAACTTAAAGCTAATTGACGAATTTCTTCTGGAATTTCAGCTGGAATAATATGCTTTGAACCATTTTTTATATATTTTGATTTATAATCATAGAAAGTATTTTTTTCTGCAATTATTTCAGTAACACACAATGACTTTCCATTTAAAACACCAACTGTCAGTTCTTTACCATTAATAAATTCCTCAGCGATGAGATCATTTGGATTAACCCACTTAGAAGATAAGATATTCTCTTTATAATTTTCTGGAATTATTTTGACCCCAATGCTTGAACCTTCTGAATTTGGTTTTATTACAAAACTTTTATTATAATTAAGTGGCAATAAATATTTACCTGTTTTCAAATTAATAGGTTTTGGAAAAGCTATTCCGTTTTTGGATAAAATCTCTTTTGTTAATTTTTTATTAATTGCTATGCTAGAGGCCATAACACCAGAATGCGTATATGGAATTTTTAAACAATTTAATAAACCTGGTATTGAGCCATTTTCACCTAAAGAACCATGCAATGCATTAAAACATTTACTCACTTTGCTATCTATTATTTTTGAAATAAATTGATCTTTAATATCAATCTCAACTATTTCATATTTTAACTCTTTTAAAGCAAAAAAGCACGCCTCAGCAGTCTTCAAAGAAACTTCATTTTCACTATTTAGACCACCTTTCAAAAGAGCTATTTTATTCATGATCAAGCTCATTTTCTATTTCATTTCCAATTCGAATAATTTCCCATTCCAAATTTATTCCAGATTTTTTAAGCACTTTTTCTTTTACAATATTTCCTAACTTTTCAATTTCACTTGAATTTGCTTTCCCATTATTAATAAGAAAATTACAATGTTTCTCTGATACTTTAGCGTTTCCTAATTTAAGGCCTCTACATCCTGCGGCATCAATAAGTTCCCAAGATTTCATTTTATAAGGATTTTTAAAAGTCGATCCGCTAGTTAATTTATTAATTGGTTGATTGTTTTTTCTGTCTTTCATAATTTCTTTCATCCTAGATCGGATCTTATGACTCTGAGATTTTTCTCCTCTTAAGTTGCATGACAGAAATAACCAATCATTGGGAGTATTGCTCTTTCTATATTCCATTTCTAATTCATCTGAATTTATTTTGAATACAGATCCAGAGTAATCAATAACTTCAACATCTTGCAAAATATCTTTAATTTCCATTCCATAAGAACCTGCATTCATTTTAATGCCTCCGCCAATTGTCCCTGGAATTCCAATAAGAAATTCAAGACCTGTAATTCCATATTTTGATGCTTCTCTAGATATTGTCATGTCTAATGCGCCACATTCAGTATATAAACTTAAATCAGATGGTTTTATTGAATTGACTTTTTGCATTGATATAACTATCCCTGGAACTCCTCCATCACGGATTAGAAGATTGGACCCTGCACCTATAACTGTTTTGGGATATTCAATTGGGCATTTTTTTATAAATTTTACTAAATCATCTTTATTTTCAGGGATAAAAAGGATTTGAGCTGGGCCACCAACTTTAAACCAAGTTAAATTAGCTAAAGGGAAGTTTTCTCTAAATTCCCCATTAAAATCGTGATAAAATTCAGAAAATTTTTTCATTCTTTAATCCTGAATTATTAAGTTGATTGACAATTGTATCAGACCATTTGGTGATACTTCCTGCACCTAAAAAGATAACAACATCATTAGGCTTTGCTATAGAAAGTATATTATCACAAATTTCATTTTCATTATTGATAATTGAAACATTGTTATGCCCAAAATCTGAAATTCCAGTTGCAAGAGTTTCTTTATTAAAATTTTTTATTTCACTCTCTCCAGCTGCATAAACATCTGTTATAAATACATAATCTGCATTGTTAAAACATTGACAAAACTCATCAAAGAGATCTTTCAATCTTGAATACCTATGCGGTTGAAAAATTGCTATCAATTTATTTTTACTTGCTAAAATTCTTCCTGAACTAAGGGCATAAGTGATCTCAACAGGATGGTGCCCATAATCATCTATAATTTTTATTCCATTATTGGTTACTCCTTTGCTTTCAAAGCGTCTTTTTATACCTTTAAAATTATTCAGAGTATTCCTAATACTATTTTCAGAAATGCCCATTTCAATAGCAATACTTATAGAAGCAAGACAATTTAAGACATTATGCTTTCCAAGCATAGGTAAAGTAATCTTTTTCCATGTCACAGCTGAAGATAGTATTTTGTTGGACAGTACAACGTCAAATCTTGTGTGATTGTCAAAATATTCTATGTTTGCCGCTTTGACATCAGCTGTAGTCGACAATCCATAAGTTAATAATCTTCTATCTTTATTTAATGGGATTAATTTTTGGACTACTGGATGATCGATGCATAAAACTTTAAAGCCATAAAAAGGAATAGATGAAACAAATTTATTAAATGCATTTTCAAGATTTTCGAATGAGCCATGGTAATCTAAATGTTCGCTATCTATATTTGTTACAACTGCCACTGTAGGAGTAAGTTTAGAGAATGAACCATCACTTTCATCTGCTTCTACAACCATCCATTCACCTTTTCCAATTTTTGCATTACTCTTCCAATTATTAATAATTCCTCCATTAATAACTGTTGGGTCAAAATCAGCTCCATCTAATAAAGAAGCAACCAAAGATGTTGTTGTGGTTTTGCCATGTGTCCCAGCTATTGCGATTGACCACTTGAGTCTCATAAGTTCGCATAACATTTCTGCTCTGTGTACTATTGGTATTTTCTTACTTTTAGCTTCAATTAGCTCAGAATTATCTTTTGATATTGCTGTAGACACTACAATTATCTGAGCTTCACTTACGTTCGTTTTCTCATGTCCTATAAAGACTTCAATGCCTAAATCTTTTAATCTTTTAGTATTGTTATTTTCTACTATGTCACTTCCAGAAACTTTGTATCCAAGTTCATTTAAAACTTCAGCAATGCCTGACATCCCAATACCACCAATGCCTATAAAATGTATTAAACCAATTGATAGTGGCAGATTACTCATTAATTAATCCCCTGCGTGTTAATAATATCAAATCAATTAAGTTTTTTGCTGCATCTTTTTGATATATAGACTTTGCATTAATAGACATTTCCCTTAAAAAAGATTTATTACTCAAAACCATGTTTAGATTCTCTGAAAGGCTTTTTTCACTAAAATCTTTTTGCTCAAATAAAATACATGCATTATTATTTTTTAGTTCATAAGCATTTTCTCTTTGATGATTGTCTAAAGAATTAGGTAATGGTATTAAAAAGGATGGTTTTCCTGCGGCAATGATTTCAGTTATTGTTGAGCCTCCTGACCTAGATATAATTAGATCAGCTTTTTTGAAAATTTCATAAATTTTATGAAAATAATTTGAAACTGTAAATTTTATTCCTAATTTTTTGTATATTTTTTTTAGGTCCCGTTCTTCGTTTCTCCGGCATTGCTGATAAATATATATCTTTTTCTTTATTTTTTCTGGGAGACTTTCAATAGCCTTTGGCACGACTTCTGAAAATATACTTGCACCTTGGCTGCCACCTATTATTAATAAAACAAATTTTGATTTATCAATATTTGAACGACTATTTTGAAGGTTCTCAAAGTCTCGAGATACTGGATTGCCAGTCAAAACAAATTTTGGATTTTTTACATTTTCTTTTAAATTGAACGATAGAGCAACTTTATTGCAAAATAATGAACAAAATTTATTTGCTCTGCCCAAAATTTTATTTTGCTCATGAATAATTGAAGGAATGTTCAAAATTTTAGCAGCAAGAATAATTGGAACTGAAGTATACCCGCCAAAACCAATAACAAGGTTTACTTTAGTTCGATACAGATAATAAGTAGACTGCAAAATTCCAAAAAATATTTTCAACATATTAATTACTTTTGTGAAACCTTTTGAAGATGGAGACCCAGATAAAACGACGTAGTGAGTCATTGATTTTAGTAAGCTTGAACCCCTCACATCAGTAATAAATACTGGTTTAATGTTATAGTTTTCAAAATTTGAAGCCAACGCTAATGCCGGAGATATATGCCCCCCAGTACCACCACATGCCAATCCTATATTAATAATTGATTTAGTCATTGCTATAATTTGATTGGCGTCTTGTAAAAGCCAATACTATTCCCATTGAAATTGATGAAGAAATTAATGATGATCCACCATAACTTATAAAAGGTAATGTCATTCCTTTTGTAGGAATAAGATTTAATGTAGAAGCCATGTGAACCAGAGCTTGAAGGCAAAACTGAAATATAATTCCACTACAAGTCAAAAATAAAAATATTTTGGAAGTAGAACTAGATAACATCATGCCTCTGAGGAAAATTAAAAAATAAGTAATAATAATAAGACTACAACCTAAAACCCCAAGTTCCTCTCCAGCTACTGCAAAGATAAAGTCAGTATGACTATCAGGAAGCTGCTTACTAACAACTCCTTCTCCAAAACCTTTTCCAAAAATGCCTCCATTAATAAATGCGTCCAATGATTTGCTTACTTGAAAACCTCCACCATCCAAAAATCCATCAACTCTAATTTTCACATGTGAAAATAAAAAGTAACTAGAAATTGCTGACAGTAAAATTGCAGTTAATATCAATGAAACAAGTAACATTGAGACACCAGAAATATAAATTTGAAAAAGCCAAGTAGATGCTAAGACAAAGCTCATACCTACATCAGGCTGCAATAAAAGTAGAATGAGAAATACAAACAATAAAAAAAGTGAAAAAACCCAAGAACGATTATTTTTATCGTTAACCCAAATAGATAATAACCAAGCATTAAGTAGTGCGAATGAAGGTTTTATTAGTTCTGATGGCTGTATTGAAAATCCAAAAAATCTAATCCACCTGGTTGCCCCATTTGTTTCAATGCCAAAAAAATTTAAATAAATTAAACATAAAAAACTAAAAATTAATAATAGAAAACAGAAACGTTTTATTGTTGATATTTCTTGAATTGAAATAATGATCATTAAAGGAATTGAGACGCATAAAAATGTTATTTGTTTTTCTAGAAAATGATACTCGGCAAGCCCTTTTTTTATTGCAACTGGGGAGCCTGCCGACATTAAAACCATAATTCCTCCAATTATTAGCAAAATAACTAATCCCATCAACTTGTGATCAACAGTCCACCACCATAAACTTACCTTGCTTCTATCAGTTCTATCTAAAAACATTATATTAAAGCTCCCATATCTCTGATATCAGGGATTTAAATGCATTACCTCTACTTTCAAAATTTAGAAATTGATCAAAACTTGATGCAGCTGGAGATAAAAGAACAGTAATTTTATTACTTTTGTTCAATGTTTCTTTAAAAATTTCTTTTAAAGCCTTAGTCAAATTGTCTGAGATGGTGCAATCTATTTTGGAATTTAATGTTTCAAAAAAATCTTTTTTACTTTTACCAATTAAATAACATTTATTGACATTTTTAAGATGTTTTAAAGTTGCCTTAACACCGTCTGTTTTTCCTATTCCACCAGCAATCCAATAAATATTTCTATATTTTTCTAAAGCATTGATAGTTGCTTCAGCATTTGTAGCTTTTGAATCGTTTATAAATATTATATTGTTTTTTTGATAGCAAAACTCTAATCTGTGAGGCAACTCATTAAATGATTTTATTGCCTCAATAGATTTTTCTTTTTTAACTCCAAATTCTTTTAATAATTGTATTATTGTTAAATGGTTTTCATTATAAAATTTGTTTTCAAGTATTGTCTGAAGATGCGAAATATCATTTGTCGAAACTTCAATAACTTTGATTTTATTTTTATAAAAAAATTCACAAGCTTTTTTGGTTAGATTATTTGTATTTGATACAACTATAGGCGCACCTTCTTTTAGAAAGGTTCCTATTTTTAATTTTGAATTGAAATAGTTATCTAAGTTTCCATGCCAGTCTAGATGATCTGGGGTTATGTTAAGTAATATTGCACCATCTAATTCTAAATCACTGCAAGTTTCAAGTTGAAAAGAGGAAAGCTCTAGTATTATAAAACCGTCTTCACCAGGATCGTCGATTGAGGTGGCAGCTTTTCCAATATTTCCTCCTACTTTAGTATTAAATCCATTTGAATTTAAAATATGTCCAAGTAGAGCCGATGTTGTAGATTTCCCGTTAGTGCCTGTAACTCCTATTACCTTTGCTTTAGGCTTTGAGTTAGCAAAAACATCAATTTCATTTATGATGTCTACTTTAAATGATTCAGCTTTTTTGATAACTGGATGAGTTAGTGATATGCCAGGAGAAACAACAATTTTATTTAATTTTTCCCATGGCCATTTGTCAGGTTCTATAACTATAGGGTCATTAGAAATATTATCATCATATGCATATATATTACCTCCACCAGCTTTTAAGCTTTTGAATGCAGATTTTCCTGAAACCCCTAATCCTAATAATCCTATTTCTTTATTTTCAATGTTTTTTGGTATCATCATTCTTATCTCAATTTCAGAGTTGATAAGCCAATAAGAGCCAAAATAACTGCAATTATCCAAAATCTGATAACTATTGTAGACTCTTCCCATCCTCGTTTTTCAAAATGGTGGTGAAGAGGAGCCATAAGAAAGATTCTTTTTCCTGTTAACTTAAAATAACCAACTTGTAAGATTACAGAAATTGTTTCTACAACAAAAAGTCCACCGATTATGACTAATACTAGTTCATGTCTAGTAGCTACACTAGATATACCTATAACACCCCCTAGAGATAATGAGCCGGTATCACCCATGAAAATTTCAGCTGGTGGAGCGTTAAACCACAGAAAACCTAATCCAGCACCAAACAAAGCACCTAAAACAATTGCTATCTCACCAACCCCAGGCACATAATTTAATTGTAAATATGAAGAAAAATTTATATTTCCAACTAGATAAGCTATTAAAGCAAAACATGAAGCAGCAATCATAACAGGTACAATTGCCAATCCATCAAGCCCATCAGTCAAATTTACTGAATTTGAAGAGCCTACCACAACAAAAATTGAAAATGGTATGAAGAAATACCCTAAATTAATAAAAGTATCTTTAAGGAAAGGTACTGCTAATCCATTTAAAATATCAGGTGGGGAAATTTCTATTATAGACATAATTGCTGGTATTGTAATTAATATCTGCAAAAATAATTTGATCTTTCCATTTAAGCCTGAAGAGGAATTCTTGGATATTTTGATCCAATCATCAATTACTCCTATGGAGCCAAAACCTACCATTATTAGTAATACAGTCCAAACAAATTGATTATCAAGTTTCATCCATAAAATTGAAGAACCTAAGGAAGCAAAAAGTATTAAAATGCCTCCCATCGTAGGTGTCCCTTTCTTTTTTATTATATGGTCAGATGGGCCATCCATTCTTATGGGCTGGCCTTCTTTCTGAAAATTTCTGAGCGTTTTAATTAAGAAAGGGCCTAAAATAAAACTTATAATTAAAGCCGTAAGAATTGCACCACCAGTTCTAAACGTTATATATTTAAAAACGTTGAAAAATTGGAAACTTTCGGCAAATGGGAACAGAAATTCATACAGCATAGTTCTGTTCCTTAGTATGAATATTATTATTTAATTTCAATTTTTTGAAAAAATTAATTATTGCCGAAGTGATCAAATTTAAATTCATGCCATTTGAGCCCTTTATTAAAACTAAATCATTATTTTTTATTAAATTAGGGATTTCTTTCTCTGCTTTTTGAGAGCTTTCAAAGCATATGCAATCAAAATGACTATTAATTTCTTTGGAGATTTTTGACATTGCATCACCAATAAATATTATTTGTCTTGGATTTGTATTTTTAATAATAGGAATTAATTTTTTATGCTCTTGAGCTGAAAATTTTCCTAATTCAAGCATATCTCCTAAAATCAACAGTGGTTTAGAAAGAGATAAGTTTCTTAGTGATTTTAAAGCAGAAGAGGTAGATTCATAGCTTGCGTTATAACTGTCATCAACGAGTGTAACTTTTGATCCAGAAGGATGATTTAAATAGTATATTTTGCCTCTTCTTTCTACTGAATTAAAAACTGATAAACTTTGATCTATTTCTTTATTAGTTAATCCTAAAGTTTTTGATGCTAGAATTGCTGCAGCTGTATTTAAAATATTATGATTTTGATGGCTGTTAATTTTGAAAAATAATTTTTCACCCATAATAGAAACAGTTACCTCAATGATATTATATCTATTCTTTTTACTAATAGTAAAACAGTCATGATTATTATCTGTTCCAAAAAAAAACAAATTTTTTAACCCATGGTTCCTAGCTTCGGACTTAAGAATGTCTAAATGCTTGCTTTCCCCAGGAAGAATAACAATTCCATCTTTTTTCATACCGTAAAAAATCTCTGACTTTGCTAATGCTATATCAGATAAGTTCTTGAAATTTCCAAGATGTGAACTTCCAATATTTGTGATTATTGAAAGATCAGGTTTGGTTAAATTTGATAGATATTTAATTTCATTTGAAAAGGACATTCCCATTTCTTGAATTGCGAATTTAGCATTTTTTGGTAATTGAGAAATGCTTAGTGGAACACCAATTTTGTTATTATAATTACCCTCATTTGCATAACAATGGAACTTATTGTTTAAGATAGAAAAAAGATAGTCTTTTACGGTTGTTTTTCCAACACTGCCAGTAATTGCTATTAGTTTTGATAAACTAACTTCTCTCCTGTTTACTCCAAGCATCTCAAGTGCTTTATATGTGTCATCTACCTTTATAATATTTTTATTTTCATGCTCAATTTTATGTTTTTTGTTGGCAACAACTGCTACGGCACCATTTTCAAAAGCATGATTTATAAATTTATGTCCATCTACTTTATTTCCTTTTAATGCAAAGAAGACGCCACCATCTTTAATGGATCTCGTGTCTATGGATATACTATTGGCTTGCCAGAAACTATTATTCAGAGATTTTCCGTTAACTGCTTTACAAAGCTCATGTGAATTCCAAAGCTCCATTTATTTTTGCTCCTTATTTTCAATAATTTCTTGGCAAAATTTAAAGTCGTCATGTGGTATTTTCTGATTTCCATAAATTTGATACTTTTCATGACCTTTGCCAGCTATAATGACAATATCGCCCTTACGAGACATATCCAAAACTTTTAAAATAGCTTGCTTTCTGTCAGCGATTTCAATTAAGTTATATTTATTTTTAAGCTTTCCTCTTATTATTTCACTTCTAATTTGTTTAGGGTTTTCATTCCTAGGGTTGTCATCGGTAATGATTGCCTTGTATGAGTATTTACTAGCTATACGGCCTATAATTTTTCTTTTTTGATTATCTCTGTTACCTCCACATCCGATAACCAAAAATAATTTTGAATTTTGTTTTGATTTTTCCTTTAAAATACTCTCTAAAGCGTCAGGTGTATGACTAAAATCAATATAAATTTTAGCCCCATTATGTGATTTCAATTCCTGCATTCTCCCTATAGGAGAGACCAAGTTTTTTAGAGATTCTAATGAATGCTCCAATGGAATACCGCTAGCATGAGCTAAACATGCTGCAGCTACAGCGTTGTAAATTTGAAAGTTAGAATTTAATGCAGTAGGAATAATGAAACTTTTTTTATTTACAAATAATTCAAAAGTTTTATGGTCTCCAGTTTCAAAAATTTTTTTAATTTTCCAATTTGCATTAGATGATTTTCCAAAAGTGATAATATTAACGTTGCGTTTATGAAGTTTTTCTAAAAGCTCCTTACCGTTCATATCATCAATATTTATGACAGCCGTACCACTGTCTTGAAGAATTTCTGTAAAAAGCCTAAATTTTTGTTTTTTATAGTTATTTAAAGACTTATGAAAATCTATATGATCATGTGATAAATTTGTAAAACAAGCCAATGAAACCTTAACACCATCAAGCCTATGTTGTTCTAGACCGTGGGAAGATGCTTCTAAAGCAAGACGATCAACACCAAATCGTTTTATTTTAGAAATACATTCATGAAGCTCTATTGGATCTAAAGTTGTTAAATTTTCATTTTGTGTTTCTTTATGCTTTACTTCTTTACTAGCATTTAATCCTAATGTTCCTAAGGAAGCTGATTTGAAATTATTTAAATCCCATATTTGCTTCAAAAAAGTACATACTGAAGTCTTGCCATTTGTACCGGTGACAGCTGCAATAATATTAGGCTGTTTATTGAAATATATTGAGGCTACAAGAGCTAATGCTTTTCTAACATTCTTAGATTTAGATAAAGGTAGTTGCTTTGGAACTTCATAATTATAGTCTACTAAAATATTGCTTGCACCACCAGATATTGCTTCATCAATAAAATCGTGTCCATCTTTTTCATAACCTTTTATGGCTACAAACATACAGTCTTTGGTTAATTTTCTGCTGTCAGATGTTATAGACTTAATGGGAATTTTGTCCGCATTTTTTGGAAGTAAAATCTCAGGATTATTTAAATCAGAGAGATGCATTAGTTAACCTCGCTTTGTTACTTAGTACTTCAAGCTTCAAAGATTGTTCTATTTTAGGCAAATCTGTGACAAATGGATGGATATTTAGTATTGGGGCAATTTTCTTTACAATTTCCCTTACAACTGGAGCTGCGACTTGACCGCCAGTAGTAAAATGATGGTTTAATTTTTTAACTTGTGATTTAGGATTTTCAATTAAAACCAGTATTAAGTATTGTGGATTATTTATTGGAAAAGCTCCAACAAAAGATGATAAATTAGAATGTTTTTGAAAGTTACCGCTGCCATTTATCATTTCTGCAGTCCCAGTTTTACCTCCAACAAAATATCCAAATGCGTCAGATTTTTTTCCTGAACCATCAGGATGTGTCACTACAGCTCTTGCAAGTTTACGCATTAAATGTGATGTTTTTTCACTGAAAACTCTTTTTTTAATGGTTTCTTTATTATCAACAATCAGTTTAGGTTTGATGAAATTGCCATTGTTAAATATGCAGGCTACTGCACTTGCCAACTGAATAGGGGAGACTGCCAGGCCGTAACCATATGAAGCAGTCATAGAATTCGATTTTGTCCATTTTTCATTGAAAATAGGTTTAGAGACTTCCAGTAAAGGCAAATCAGCTTTTTTTGTTAATTCTAACGAGTCAAAATAATTTTTTTGAATTTTTGGACCAACTTTTTCAGCAATTAATGCCGAACCAATATTTGATGAATTAATAAGTATTTCTGCAACATTGGCTGGTCTTTTCAAATATCTAAAATCATCTACTCTGTGTCTTCCAATATATAGAGGCTTTGTTGTGTCGAATTTATCTTTTAAGTTTACTTTTCCACTGTCTAAAGCAATTGCTGTATTAATTAATTTAAATGTAGAACCCATATCGTAACTGGCAAATGTTGCCCTATTAAAAATCTCATTTTTTGTTGCCTCTCCAAAATAATTAACATCAAATGATGGAAATGAACTTAAACCCAAAACCTCCCCATTTTGAATGTTTAAAACAACACCAGCTCCTGCGTCTGCATCAAAAAAATCAATTTGTTTTTTTATTTCAGATTGCAAGATATATTGTATATTACTATCAATTGTCAGTTTTACAGGGTTTTTAGAAGACTTGAGCGCAGTATCAAATTGCCTTTCAATTCCTGCTAAACCCTCACCATCTTTACTTACATTTCCTAATATATGAGACGCCAAATCACCTTTTGGATAAATCCTTGCTTGAATTTTTAAAAAATGAATACCTGTTATTCCAGAATTAAAAATTGTTTGGTATCTTTTTGGGCTTGTAACTCTATCAATTTCAACAAATCTTTTTTTTAGGTTTAATTTTTTATTTAAAGAATTAAGATCTTTCTCAGGCATCAAATTATGAAGAAAAGCTGCTGTTTTAGTTGGTTCTAAAACCTCAATTGGATCAGCATACATTGTCCAAGCTGGAACGCTAATTGCTAGAATATTATTATTCCTATCAATTATTTTGGCTCTCTGATCACTATTTGCTAATTGATTTGCTAATAAAAGTTTGCTTTTTTCTTGAAATGGGAAGGATAGTATTTGTGAAAATATTCCTATAAATACTGAAAAAACAAAAACAAATGATACCAATAGCCTCCTTCGAGCTTTTTTTATTTCTTTAGAAGCAAGAATAAATTTATCATTCGTCCACATACTTTAGTTTCTCACTTTTTTATAATCAATATCTTTCAATAAGTTTTCTTTAGTAACACCTAAATCAAGTTTCCAAGCTGAACTCCGTAATTTCACAATTCCTATTTTGGCAAATTGCTCAATTTCTTTAGTGGACATGCCTAACTTATCTTCAGCAATTTGCATAAGTTTGTCTGGTTGAGTATGAAATTCCCACTCGGTTTCTAATATTTTTAATTTTTCAATTTTCTGTTCAATTCTCTTTTCTAATTCTGATAACTGTTTCCTTTTGTCATGAATTGAATTGGATATTAAATTAAGTATAATTCCTGTAAATATTGCCATGAAACTGCAAATAATTGAAAATTTCCACATTAAGCTGCCTCACTTATATTTTTATCTTTTTGGGGAAGTTTTTCAGCTACTCTTAACTTGGCCGATCTTGATCTAATATTATGATTTAACTCTGTTTCATTAGGTAATATTGGTTTCTTAGATATTATTTTAAGTTTTGGAGAACTATTAAATGATGGTGGTAGGTGTCTATTTGAATTCTCTTTTAAAGCACTATTTTCATGAAAAAACTTTTTTACTATCCTATCCTCGAGTGAATGAAATGAAACAGCTAAAATTCTTCCTTTTGGGGCTAATAATTTAAGGGATGCATTAAGGGCAGTTTTAATTTCTTCTAGTTCATTATTTACTGCAATTCGAATAGCTTGAAAGGTTTTAGTTGCAGGGTTAATTTTATTTTTTTTAGGAGTTCCTAAAATTGTATAAATAATTTCTGCTAATTGTTTTGTGGTTTCGATAGGTCTTGCTGAAATAATTGCTTTTGATAATTGTCTTGCTTTTTTCTCTTCACCGTAAACTCTTAAAATATTCTCTATCGTAATTTGGTCATTTTTATTTATAAAATCTGAAGCTGAGAAATTATTTTGACCCATTCTCATATCTAGAGGTCCATCAAGCTTAAAACTAAACCCTCTTTTATGGTTTTCAAGTTGTGGAGATGAAACTCCAAAATCAAATGTAATTCCATTAATCCTTTGGATTTTTAATTCTTTTAGTATTTGCTCAATATTTGAAAATAACCCATTAATAAGCTTTAGACGAACGCCATATTTTTTTATAAGTGGCAATGCTTCTTTAATTGCAAATGGATCCCTGTCAATTCCAATTAATGTGCAATTAGAATTATCTAAAATTTTTCTTGTATACCCACCCATACCAAGAGTGGCATCAACATATACTCCGTCATCTTTAAGATTTAAGTTTTTTATAGTTTCATTAAGTAAAACGGGAATATGTTTATTTATTTTTTTCATTTAATAATTCATTGTTTTTTTTAAGCATCAACGTTTGTGGTCCAGCCAATTTAAAACGTTTTGAACGTTCTTCCTTTTCTGAAATATATTTATTGGGATTCCAAATTTGAAAAGTTTCACCTCTCCCAGCAAATAAAATAGTTTGTTCAAGATCTGCGACATTAATAAAATTTTCGGATAGCAAAACCCTACCTTCAGCATCAATTTTTACATGTGTTGAATCTGATAAAATGTCTTGTATATACAAAGCTTCATCTGAAACTTGGTCGAGTTCAAGATTGGTCTGCCATAATCTGTTAATATAATTATTCCCACAACCTTGTATGTATTGTGTTTCAGGTGTCGTAAATAAAATCAACTCTTCATTATTTCTTTCTAATAATGAACGGTATCTAGCAGGAATAGATGCCCTTCCTTTCTTGTCGATTTTACTTTCAAATGTGGACAAAAATAGGTCCACTATACCCTCCTTAGAAAATAAATGGGATAATATGGGTTAACATGGGATTTTATGGTAAGTCAACTAAATATTGATTTAAAACAAATAAAGATATATATGTTCCATTTTTGTTCTTCATTAATTAATTTTGAGGCAGATTATCTATAAGCCGGGTTCTGTATTAATAGTAATTATTAATGATAGCCATTCATCTAGAATCATTATTGCTAATGATCTCAAGCGACCTACCCAGGTGATAAATCAAGACTAGTTTGTAATAAATTACATACACCTCTATATGGTCTTGCTCCTGATGGGGTTTACACTGCCAAATATGTTGCCATATTTGCGGTGAGCTCTTACCTCACCTTTTCAACCTTACCAATTAAGGCGGTATATTTTCTGTTGCACTTTCCCTTAGGATTTTATCCTAGCCGGGTATTACCCGGCATCATTGTCTTGTGGAGCCCGGACTTTCCTCTGTACTTACAGCGACTATCCGATAATCTGCCTCTTTTACATGACAATATTTTAATTGAATTGTCAATTTTGGTAAATCTTACTCTAAAATTATTTATTTAAAGTTTATTTAAATTTTTAATTTCTTCAAATGCAGAATTAATGGCAGCCAATCTGTAATTTGCTGTATTAATGAACTCAATTGGCATGCCTTTACCTATTAATTTGTCAGGATGATTATTTTTAACCATTTGCTTCCATACTCTTTGAATTTCTTCAAAATCGTCTGTTGATTTGACTCCAAGTATGTCATATGGGTTTCCTTCTGACTTATGCTGAGCAAAAAGTTGCCTAAAAGTCTTTTCATCTAAATTAAATATCTTTGATACCACCTCAAGGTAATTTAATTCTTCTGATTTAATGATTCCATCTGACTTTGCAATTTCAAATAATAAGTCTAAGATTTTAACTAATATTTCACTTTCGTTTTTAAAAGAATTATAAATTTGTCTTGCATAAAGTTCATAGCCTTCTGTTGTTTCTTTGGCCAATTCCCATAACTTACTAACTTCATCAATATTTTCCTTTGGAATTTGGACAAACTTTCTAAATGTAAGTATTTCTTCTTTTGTAACTTGTCCATCGGCCTTTGCCATCTTAGCTGAAAGCGCAATTACACCTGCAGTAAAAACAATGCTTTCATAATTATTTTTAACATTGATATATTTTGGAATTATTTTTGAATCGATTGCATGACCAGCTAGTGTGCCTAATAGGCCACCAATTGGACCTCCAATTGCAAAACCAGTTGCACCACCAATTAGTTTGCCCCAAATATTCATTTAAAATTTAACTATTTTTTTGAAAAAAAAACTAAAACACATTATTATCAATAATATATTTTATATAAAGTAATCAAATTATAATACTCATAAAAGAATAGATTCTAAAATTGAAAAA
>MDTB01043052.1_pt1 | contig 17392 bp, 21 predicted proteins | sample 811161 | NCBI WGS metagenome assembly MDTB01 (sample SAMN05326650, study PRJNA326480) | marine metagenome | isolation source: seawater | place: Mediterranean Sea | collected 2009
GAGGGGCGGAAGTGATTGTAGAGATCGGGATGGGCTTGGAGGTCGGCCAGGGTATCAATGTCGTTCTGTTCGCGCAGGAGATGCTGGCGGGTGCCTTTGGGCAGTCGGGCTTGGCTTTGTTGCAACAGTTCGGGCTGGCTCCAAGGAAGGTTGTAAAACAGTTCGGGTTGGGGCTGGGTGAGTCCGAGCAGGTAGTAGCCCCCATCGGAGGCGGGTCCCCACACCACGGACCGGCTATCGAGGGCGGCAAAGGCCTGTTCCAAATCGCTAGGTTGAAGCGTCCACAAGTCGGAGCCAATCAAACAGACCTTGGTGGCGCCTTGTGCAAAGGCCCAACTGCTGGCCTGTTCCATCCGTGCGCCCAAATCGGCACCTTGCTGTATTTGGTGCAACCAGCCGGGATGAGTCCAAGCATTAGGAGTAGCGGGGGCAGTAGCGTGAAACACCGCCACGGCTCCCTCCCAAATTCTGAGCACGTGGCGAGTATGACGCCCAAGGGCTTCATACACAGCGAGCGCTGCTGTTTCACCTAGGTCGGCGGCCAGGCGCGTTTTCACTTCACCTCGGATAGGGTTTTTACAAAAAACAAGCAGCATCTCCATGCTGCTTAAAGTACAAAAATCTTCCCTTAGCCGTTGAAATTTTTCAAGGGCTCTATGCGATAGGCAAAGGGAACGGAAGGCGTTTCAAAATCGTATTCGTTGATGTAGTCTCCTTCGTTGGCAAGGGTCACGGGTAGTTTTTTTCGGATACAACGGCCTCCAATTCGGCGGAGTATTCTTTCTCCAAATAGAGTTTGAGTTCACCAAAATAGAGCTCGGTAATCAAATGCACACGGCCCGGACGGCGAAAGAGCTGGCGCAGCTCTTGACCCGAGAGTGTCTCCAAGTGGCCATCAATCTCCATGCGCAGGGTGTCCGGCAGACGACGGGCACATACGTTCTTGATCCGCATCGACATCACTTTTTTGAGAGTGATTTGCGGTTTCAATTTTTGGAGAAATACCCCATTCACTTTTTCCACATTGCGCAAATGCAGTTGGGCCAAGGCGGCATCAATCAACTGGCAGCCGAACAAAAAAAAATAGCGGACCTCAAAAAACAACTCAAATAAAAAAGCCATCGGCTTTGAGGGGTGGTACTATTTTTATTTCTTTAGGACATGAAAAAGAATTCGTATTACCAAGCCGAAGACCTTCGCAAGTTCAAAAACATCACCGATTGGAGTCCCGAATTGGGAAAAAAATTTTTTGATTACTACCAGTCTGTTTTCGAGGAAGGGGCCTTGTCTGCTCGTGAAAAATCGCTGATTGCTCTGGCCGTATCTCATGTCGTTCATTGTCCCTACTGTATCGATGCCTACACCCAAGACGGATTGCAGCGCGGCATCGCTAAAGAAGAAATGATGGAAGCCGTGCACGTGGGAGCCGCCATTCAGAGTGGAGCGACCCTGGTTCATGGGGTACAAATGATGGGTATTCACTACAAACTAAGCCTCTAGCATGAAGCAATCATTGGTGGCTCGATCCAGTCCTTTGGCAACAGCAAAGGCACAGTTGGCCCTTTTGTCCGAAGGGGTTTTTACCAACGGCACCCTGCCCTCCTTTTCCGAACAACTCCAGCAACGAGGAATTCCTCCTTTGACACCGAAAGCGCTAGAAATCCTGCAACTCAACTTGGGCTATATGTGCAATCAAGTGTGCGCCCATTGCCATGTAGATGCAGGCCCCGACCGTAAAGAGAAAATGAGTCGAGCGACGCTAGAGAAATGTTTGGCGATTGTGGAACAGACTGACGTGCACACTCTCGACTTGACTGGGGGAGCCCCAGAAATGCATCCCGACTTCCGTTGGTTTGTGCAGGAAGCCAAGCAACGGGGCATTCAGGACTTGATCGTGCGATCCAACCTCACCATTCTTCGTGCCAATAAAACCTATCGAGAACTCCCCGAGTTTTTTGCGGAACAGGGGGTGCATGTGGTGTCTTCCCTTCCTTACTACAAACGAGAAAAAACCGACCGTCAGCGGGGCGATGGGGTCTTCAATCAGTCCATTGACGCCCTAAAGGTGCTCAATGCCTTGGGCTATGGCAAACTCAATACAGAGTTGCAACTCGACTTGGTCTACAATCCTTCGGGGGCTTTTTTGCCAGGCGATCAAGCTGCTTTAGAACAGGATTTTAAAAAAGCCCTCGGAGAAGATTTTGGGATTGTTTTCAATCGACTGTTTGCCCTCACCAACCTTCCCATCAGTCGTTTTCTGGAGTACCTCCTGGCTTCGGAGAATTATGAAGACTATATGCACGCCTTGGTAGACGCCTTCAACCCCGCCGCTGTTGCCAATGTAATGTGCACCAACACCCTATCGGTGAGCTATGATGGCTATTTGTATGACTGCGATTTCAATCAAATGTTGGGCCTACCAATCGCCACCCGCAGCCAGCATATCGATACTTTTGATGCAGCGGAATTAGCACAGCGTAGCATCCGTGTTTCACAACATTGCTACGGATGTACAGCGGGAAGTGGCAGTAGCTGTCAAGGGGCTGTCACCTAGCAACAACCGCTATTGGGAGCGCATTGAGCCCCTGTATTTTTAGATTTTTCTTCGGGTAAATTGCATGCCTCAGGGGCCAAACAAGCTGTTTGTGTTTTTTGAAGAATCAATCTTCCTTGGGGGTTTTCCAAAAAATACGTTTCGATAGTATCCCCTTGATATTCCACAGTGACAGCGGCCTTGGGATGGGGCCAATGCTCTAAGCCTTTTTGGATAATGCCTCGAAATTGGGAAGGAGACAGGCGGTGGTCATAGTCTTGGGCAAGATGCAGTTGTAGCTGCCAATAGCCTTCTTTTCGCAGTGTATTCCCACAGTCTAAAAAAGACTTTTCCATCCAGGCGAGTTCGGTAATATGAAAATGGGGAGCCACGGTTTTGCCCTCTTCAAAATAAAAGAGTACTTCTTGCGTGTTTTCCAGTTGTTGTTGGAGTTCGAATAGTTGCATCGGTTAGCGGATTTGGTTGATAAATTCAGGAATGTGTTCCACGCCTTTTTCTTCTAGAAAGCGGATGAAAGCCGAACCAATAATGGCACCACGAGCATGCGTGGTTGCCGCCATATAAGTGGTTTTATTGCTGATCCCAAAACCCACAATCTGAGGGGTTTGTAGCTGCATGTTGGCAATGCGTTTGAAATAGGCTTCTTGCTCGTTGCCGAATGTATTTTTGGCTCCGGTGACGCTGGCACTGCTCACCATATAAATAAAGCCTTTTGACACTTGGTCGATATAGCGGATGCGTTCCTCAGTGGTTTGGGGGGTGATCAGAAACATATTGTATAAGCCGTATTTTTCAAAAAGGGATTGGTATTGTTCGTGATAGACCTGAACGGGCAAATCGGGAACAATCAAACCGTCAATACCAAGGGCTCCACAACGGGCGCAAAAAGAGTCCATTCCGTATTGCATCATGGGATTGAAATAGCCCATTAAGATGAGAGGAAGGTGAATGTGTTCCCGTACTTTTTCCAATTGCTGGAATAGTTTTTCGGTGGTCATTCCATTGCGAAGGGCTCGAGTGGCACTCTCTTGAATGGTGGGTCCATCGGCCAAGGGATCGCTGAAGGGCAATCCAATTTCGATCATGTCCACGCCACTATCCTGTAGTTTTTTCAAGATGGGGAGGGTGTCTTCCAACTCGGGGTGCCCGGCAGAGAAGTATATCGAAAGTAGTTTTTTGTCTTGGGCAAACGCCTGGTCTATTCGGTGCATTAGAGTTTAAAATAATCGATATAGGTGTTGAGATCTTTGTCGCCTCGTCCAGAACAATTGAACACGATGATCTCGTCGGGCTTGAAAGCACGTGCATCGAGAACAGCAAAGGCGTGGGCGGTTTCAATGGCGGGGATGATTCCTTCCATTTGGGAGAGAGTGAGCCCCCAGTCCATCGCTTCTTGATCGGGAATGGAGATAAACTCGGCTCGTTGCGAGCGGAACAGATGGGCGTGCATGGGGCCCACTCCGGGATAATCCAAGCCTGCCGATATGGAATAGGGTTCTGTGATTTGTCCGTCGTCGGTTTGCATTAACAAGGTTTTGCTTCCGTGAATGATGCCTTCTCGACCCAAGGCTGAGGTGGCGGCACTTTCCCCACTGTCTATGCCTTTTCCAGCCGCTTCTACGGCTATGATATTGACTCGCGGATTGTCCAAATAGTGGTAGTATAGTCCAGCGGCATTGCTTCCCCCGCCCACACAGGCAATGACGTGATCGGGATAGTCGCGGCCTTCACATTCCAACAGCTGGGCTTGGGTTTCTTGGCTGATGACCGATTGAAAACGCGCCACCATATCGGGATAAGGATGCGGCCCCACGACCGATCCGATGATATAGTGGGTGTCTACCGGGTTGTTGATCCAATCCCGGATGGCTTCGTTGGTCGCATCTTTTAAGGTTTTGCTCCCCGATTCGGCCGACCGTACTTCTGCTCCGAGCATTTTCATTCGAGCCACATTGGGAGCCTGACGCTGGATGTCCAAAGCGCCCATGTAGATCACACACTCGATTCCCATCAAAGCACAAACGGTTGCCGTGGCAACGCCGTGTTGGCCAGCTCCAGTCTCAGCTATAATTCGATTTTTCCCCAATTTTTGGGCCAACAAAATTTGCCCAATGGTATTGTTGACTTTATGGGCCCCAGTATGGCAGAGATCTTCTCTTTTTAAATAGATTTTGGTCTGGTATTTTTCAGACAATCGGCTGGCGAAGTAAAGCGGGGTAGGGCGCCCAACATACTCGCATAACAACTGGTGAAATTCTTTTTGAAATTCAGGCGCAGCCGTAAGTGTTTTGTAATTGTTTCGCAATTCTTCCACATTGGGATAGAGCATCTCAGGGATGTAAGCTCCCCCAAAATCGCCGTAGTATCCTTTTTCATCAACATTATAGAGCATCGTATTTCATTTTAAATTGCTGGAGCAATGGGATGTTTTTAATCCCGGGCTCGGTTTCAAATTTACTGTTTACATCAATAGCGTGAAGGGGCAAAGAGGTATTTTCTATTTTTTTTAGGTCCGCCACTGTATCTGGCCCGATCCCTCCACTGAGGAAAAAGGGTTTTTGGGAAGGATAATGGTGCAGAAGGTTCCAATCAAAACCCACTCCATTGCCTCCTGGCAAGGGGCCTTGGGTATCGAAGAGGAAGAAGTCGCAAGCACTTTCATAGGGAGCGAGTAACTGAAAATCAAAATGAGCTCCAACAGCAAAGGCTTTGATTACGGGGCGAATTTTTTGGTATTCGGTGCATAGCTCAGGCGTTTCGTCGCCGTGCAATTGAAGCAGGTCGAGGTGATGCTTCTCCACCACGGCATGCACTTCTTCTTTTGAAGGGTTGACAAAAACGCCAACCCGCTTGATCGAGTCGCTGGGTGGAACCGGGCGGGTGACGTACCGGGCCGAATTTTCCCAAAAAATCATACCCATATAGTCGGGAGATAGCGCCCCTAGGGCTTGAATATTGTCAGCTTCGCGCATTCCGCACACTTTGAGTTTCACTGCTGACATGCTTGAATGAATTCATGGGTGAAGCGACCGGAGTTTTCAGCTCTCATAAAATGCTCTCCAATCAAAAACCCCCTATAGCCATAGGTCCGAAGGTCACGGACTGCTTGAGGATCATTGATCCCACTTTCCGAAACTTTGACAAATTCATCGGGGATTAGTGAAGCCAGTTCTTGGCTGGTTTCCAAGCGCACCTCAAAGGCTTTTAAGTCGCGATTGTTCACCCCCAACAGATTCAAACTGGGCATGAGGGCTTTCTGTAATTCGGCTTCGTTGTGTACTTCCAACAGAACTTCGAGCCCCAAACTTTGGGCGGTTTCTGAAAGGCTTTTGATGGCTGTGCGATCCAGTACCGAGGCGATGAGCAATATGGCGTCTGCTCCATGTGCTTTGGCTTCGACCAATTGGTAGTCATCGAGGATAAATTCTTTCCGCAACAGGGGGAGTTGGGTGACGGATCGAGCAAGGACAAGATCGTCTAGGCTGCCGCCAAAATATTTGCTGTCTGTTAACACAGAGATCCCTGCGGCCCCAGCCTGAGTGTAGGCTTTTACAATATCGGTGACACTTTCCGATTGATTGATGACAGCTTTGGAGGGTGAGCGGCGTTTGTGTTCTGCCAGAATCCCGATCCCTTTGTCTATGAGATGGGTAGCTAGGGATTCACAAGGACGCTCAAACAGTGGGGATTGCTCCCAGTAGGAAGTTGGAAACAGGCTTTTGCGTTGCGCCACTTCCTTTTTTTTATCAACGACTATGCGGTCTAGGATATTCATTGGGCACTGAGTTTTTGAAGGGTTTCAAAAGCGTGAAGGGCCTGTCCACTCTTGAGGCTGTTATGGGCCTGGTCATAGGCAGCGGCCAGTTCGCAGTCCTGTCGAGTAGCGATTGCCAGGGCAGCATTGGCGCAGACCACTTGTTCTTGTGCTTGACTGCCATGTCCTTGAAGGACATCCATGAAGATGTTTGCTGCGGCGGGGACGCTATCACCTCCAGCTATTTGTTGGGCCGTTAGGGGTTGCAATCCGAAGTCTGAGGGGTTGACCAAGGCTTCTTCCACATTGCGAATGATCTTGGCTGGACCCGTGAGGGCGATCTCGTCATAGCCTGCCAAGGCATGAACGATGGTATAGCGTTTGTCAGTATTTTGATAGAGGTAGCCATAGAGTCGAGCCAATTCCAAATTGAACACGCCCACCAGTTGGTGCTTGGGAAAGGAAGGGTTGACCATAGGCCCCAACATATTGAAAAAGGTTTTGACTCCCAATTCTCTTCGGATGGGAGCCACATTCTTCATGGCAGGGTGAAACAATGGCGCATGCAACACACAGATGCCAGCTTTTTCGATACAGTCCTGTAAAAACGCCTCCTCGTTGGAAAAACGAATGCCCAAATGTTCCATTACATTGCTAGAGCCACAGGAAGAGGAGACCCCATAGTTGCCGTGTTTGGCAACGGGCACCCCTGCCCCCGCTGTAACAAAAGAGGCTAAGGTAGAGATGTTGAAGGTGTCTTTACCATCGCCTCCTGTCCCGCATAAGTCAATGGGGTCAAAGGCGGTCAAGTCAATGGGAAGACAGAGTTCGAGAAGAGCACTACGAAAGCCTTCCAGTTCATTGGCGTTGACAGGACGCATCATGAAAACAGTGAGGAAAGCGGCAATCTGGGCGGGCTTATATTCCCCTTTAGCAATATTAACGAGTACCTGCTTGGCTTCTTCTTTTTCCAAGTATTCGTGTTGGATCAATCGACTGAGAATTGCTTTCATGGGTTAGGAGTTTAGCCAGTTTTCTAGGAGTTGTTTTCCCATTGGAGTGAGGACGGACTCGGGGTGAAATTGGAATCCTTTGACATTGAATTTCTTGTGTCGCAGTGCCATTATTTGTTGGTTGTCATCTAGGGCCAAGACTTCCAAGGTGTCGGGGAGGGGATGTGCGGCTACCCAAGAATGATAGCGCCCTACTTCGAGGGTTTTAGGCAGGTCTTTGAAAAGAGTATCTTCGGTAGTGGTGTGAATGGGCGTTGCCAATCCGTGAAAAACCTGAGGCAGATTTTCCAAGAGACCGCCGTAGACTTCAGCAATGGCTTGATGGCCCAAGCAAATTCCCAAAATAGAGTGGCTGGGACCATAGCGTTCGATAACCTTTTTGAGCAGGCCTGCTTCGTTTGGAATACCGGGTCCTGGAGAGAGTAAAATTTTAGAAAAAGGCTCGAGCTCTTCCAACTGAAAGCAATCATTACGCTGGACGCGCACGCTGGCTCCCAGTTCCTCCAGTTGGTGCACTAGGTTATAGGTGAAAGAATCGTAATTGTCAACAACGAATATTGAGGCCATCAGTGTATTTTTTGAGCGTGTTCGAGCGCTTTATCTAGCGCTCCGAGCTTGTGATAGACTTCGTTGAGTTCGTTTTCTTGGTCTGATGCAGCCACAATCCCTGCCCCTGCTTGGTAGTGCAGTTGATGGTTCTGGCTGAGAAAAGAACGAATGATAATGGCATGGTTGAAGTTGCCTTCAAAATCCATGACGCCTATGGCCCCTCCGTAGAAATTGCGATTTTGATGTTCGTAGGTTTCAATCAACTGCAGTGCTTTGTGTTTGGGGGCCCCGCTGAGCGTTCCTGCAGGAAAGGTATCGGCGGCAATTTGGAAAGTGGGAATGCTTTCTTTTTTGCGTCCCACAACCTTGGAGACCAAATGGATGACATGGGAGAAAAATTGGATTTCACGATTCGTTTTCACCTCCACGAGGTTGCCATTGCGGCTGAGGTCGTTTCGAGCCAAATCAACCAGCATGACATGCTCGGCATTTTCTTTGGGATCTTTGCTGAGTTGGATTGCAGCCGCGGCGTCTTTTTCATCATTGCCTGTCCGCTTAAAGGTTCCTGCAATGGGATGAATCTCGGCCCATCCGTCTTTGACGATCAATTGTGCTTCGGGAGAACTACCAAAAATTTTAAAGTCACCGTAGTCAAAAAAGAAGAGATATGGAGACGGATTGATGGCGCGAAGGGCTCGGTAGACATTGAATTCATCTCCCTTAAAGTCTTGGGTGAATCGACGCGACAGAACCAGTTGGAAAACATCGCCCCTTTGGCAATGGTGTTTGGCTTGGCGAACCATTTCACGATAGGTGTCGTCTGTGATCGGAGATTGTTTTTCACCCACCGTTTCGAAGGAATACACGCCAAAGGTTTTGACTGCCAGTAACTGTTCGATATGACTGATGTTATTTTCCTCAAGATGGCTGTGGGAAAAAAGATAGGCCTCGTTGTTGAAGTGGTTGATGGCAATGACGTTTTGATACAGGGCGTAGTACATATCGGGCATGTCTACATGCTTCTCTTTGGTTTCGATGGAAACTGAGTCGAAATACTGTACGGCATCGTGTGCGATATACCCGAAGAGACCATTGGCAATAAATTTATGGGAGCTGGGTTCGGTTTGAAAACTGTCGATGTATTCTTGCACGCGTTGGGGTACGTGAAGGTCATTGGTGATGGGCGTTTCCATTGTTTTGCCGTTGGGATAGGATTCGGTAAGGATTCGGTTTTGGATCGCTATAGAGGCTATTGGGTTGCAGCAGATGTAGGAATAGCTGTTGTCACTGGCGTGATAGTCACTGCTCTCCAACAAGAGGGTATTGGGGAAATGATCACGCAACTTCAGGTATACACTCACAGGGGTGAGCGTATCGGCAAGGATGCGTTTGGAAAAAGTTTTTAGTTTATATTTTTTCATAAAAGTCTACTAACAAAAAAGGCTTGTCGTGATGACAAGCCTATATATTATAATGCGACGCCTTCACGAATGTTTCCAATCGTCCCCAGGCCACCAAATCATTTTCGTGCGTTTCATTAGTCAAATATACATGCTCCCTTCTACTTGCGCAAATGAGCAGCCAAAAAAAAATGAGTTAACAGGCAGTTACTTTTACCAGTAGCTTGAGAAGGCTTTTTTGTTTTTTTTCAGATAACATTCCCATAATTTGACGTTCCTCATGGGCGACCAGATCGTCCAATTGCTGGAGGGCATTGAGTCCGTTTTCCGTAATGAATATCTCAACTTTTCTTCGATTGTATTTGCATATGTCCCGCGACACCCAGCCTTTGTCGATTAATTTGTCGACCAAACGCGAAGTGTTACTCATGGGTTTGATCATTTGTTCTTGGATGTTAGACAAATTAGCAGGCGCCCCTTGGCGGCCTCGCAGGATGCGAAGAACATTAAATTGGGGTAAACTAAGGCCGTGAGGTTTGAGAGACGCATTGAGTTTTTCCTCCACAAAAGCGTTTGATCTCAGCAGTTGGATAATCAAGTTTTTTTCTTTCATTCTTGTTTCAACAACTATTGTTCCTACAAAATTATAAGAAATCATTAAGAAAACAGACAATACGATCTAATTTTTTGCCGACTCGATGCAGCTTTATACTTTTATACCTTCGATATACATTTTATGGATTTAGATCAAAAAGAATGGGTCGCACAACAAGGCGCTCATAGGGATGCAGTAGTGTTGGATGTGAGAACCCAAGAGGAATATGATGAAAAGCACATTCCCAACTCGGAATTGTTAGATATCAATGATGCGAGGCGCTTTATGGAGGGTCTGGAGCAAATGGATAAATCCAAAGCCTATTTTATCTATTGTCGCTCTGGAGCTAGAAGCGCTCGAGCGTGTGCTGTGATGCAACAGTATGGTTTTTCACTCGCCTTTAATTTGCTAGGCGGCATCTTAGACTGGAAAGGAGATACTGAGTAAAAACAGTTTTGTATCTTTCATACCGTTCCTCCCCCCAAATCGAACGATATGCGAGAAGACCTACTCCACTTTTTGTGGCGTTATCAAAAGTTTGACGAAGCCCCACTTCAGACCACAACAGCAGAAATGGTTTATGTACTTGACAAGGGGCAACCCAATTCGGGTTCGGGCCCCAACTTTCTTATGGCACAGATTCAGATCGGCTCCATCCGATTTGCAGGGGCTGTAGAACTTCACCTAAGTGCCTCCCATTGGTATCAACATGGACATCATAAAGACCCGGCCTATGACAATGTTATTCTCCATGTGGTCTGGTAAGATGATCTCTCCATCCGACTTCCTTCCGGACAATGTATACCTACTTTGGAATTGCGACACAGTACTGATAAAGAATTACTCGCCACTTATCAAAAAAATTTCATCAAAACCCATCAAAATCCTCCTTGCAGTCCTTTTGTAAAAAGCCTCCCTACCCCCTTGTGGAAACACTGGCGGGAACGCTTGTATTTGGAACGGCTGGAGGAGCGTATTCAGGCTATAGACATCCGTTTGGAGGAGTTGAATAACGATTGGGAAGCGCTCTTATTCGAACGAATGGCACGTGGTTTTGGATTAAATCGGAATGGGGAGTCCTTTGAAAAAATGGCTCAAAGTTTTTCGTTTTCGGTTCTGCGAAAACAAGCGGGAACTGCTACTCAACTCGAAGCCTTATTCTACGGGCAACTCAATACGCTGCCCAAAACCACTACGCATCCCTACACCAGCTCTCTGGTGGATCATTATGCGTATCTCAAACACAAATACCAATTGGAACCCCTTGTGGGAATCCAACCCACTTTTGGCCGCTTACGACCTTCCAATTTTCCTACAATACGTTTGGCTCAGTTGGCACAATTGTATCATCAAACACCCGCCTTACTTGCGGGGGCCTTAAACGCGAAAAAACTACTTGGATTGCGTCTCTTTAAACAAGTGAGTGTAACGGATTATTGGCAAAGCCATTATCATTTTGAAGGCCAAAAAAGCAAAACGCAAGGCCGCAGAAGAACACTCACTCCATCATTCCAGTCACTGCTTATTTTGAATGCCCTTTTGCCCGTACTTTATGCCTACAGCAAATGGGAAGGGAAGGACCGTTCCGAATGGCTTTTTGAGCAATTGGAAACCCTTCCCTTGGAAGAGAATCAATGCATTAATCATTATGAGTCGATCGGTTTTCATGCCGAGTCTGCCTTGGACTCTCAAGCCATTTTGCAACTACAGTCCAATTATTGCGAAAAAAAGAAGTGCTTGAAATGTGCGTTGGGATTTCACATCTTGAAACAAACGCAGTAATTTTATTGCATGAGAAAAGTTACCCAAGCACGTATTTTCTTTGAACGCCATGGATTTGCTGTATGCAAGCGCCTGGCGGATCGTTTGGGGATGAATGTCAAAAGCGTACGCTTGTTTTTTATTTATGCGAGTTTCACTACGGTTGTCGGTGGTTTTTTGTTGTATCTGATCCTTGCCTTCTGGCTTAAAATTAAAGATACCCTTCACATCAAACGCAGTTCTGTTTTTGATTTGTGAGCACCATAGGTCTGAACAGAATCTCCGTTCTTTGGTTTCCATCATTTTTATATCTTGTGCGTTCCTAAATATTTCCTTGATAGATCAACCTCAAAAAAAATATACTTTCAAAACTCCTTTATGAAAAATAGAGCCAATCTCTACTCACTTCTCACTGTTTTCCTTGGACTGTTTCCAAGCGGTTTATTCTCAAAAGAGAAGGGCCTAGACGAACAAATTAATGAAGCTTTCACTCCCATCGCCGACTGGTGGGGTGCCGTTATTCTTCACAATTTTCCGGGTACTGAAATCCCAACTATTATCTTTTTATTAGTGGGTGGAGCAGGCTTTTTTACCCTCTACTTTGGCTTTGTTAATATTCGTCGATTTCCTACAGCAATCAATACTGTTCGGGGTCGATATGATGCGTTGGACGGTCACAATACAAGTTCAGATTTGGCGGTCGACGGAGATAAAAAGGAGACGATCAAAGACGAAAGTGAGGAAGGTGAGGTAAGTCATTTTCAAGCCCTAGCCACTGCGGTGTCAGGCACAGTGGGGAACGGAAATATAGCGGGTGTTGCCTTGGCCATTGCCATAGGAGGGCCTGGGGCAACCTTTTGGATGATCCTTTGCGGCTTGCTGGGGATGTCAACTAAATTTGTGGAATGTACGCTTGGGGTAAAATACCGAGATGTAGGGGAGGACGGAACCGTTTACGGCGGCCCTATGTATTACCTTACTAAAGGACTGGAGGAAAAAGGATTTGCTCGTTTGGGGAAATTTCTAGCCTTTGTTTTTGCCTTTTTGTGCATTGGTGCTTCTTTTGGCGGAGGGAATGCAGCTCAATCCAATCAGGCTGCCATGCAATTGGTGACCTCTTTTGGAATGACTGGCGGCAGCGCGCGAACCATTATTGGTGTTTTAATGATGGTATTGGTAGGGATCATTATTATTGGAGGGATCAAACGAATTGCTTCGGTTACTGAAAAAGTGGTTCCTTTCATGGCTTTAATGTACATCTTAGCCTGTCTCTATATTATTGCTACTAATTTTAGTTTTGTCGATGATGCCTTTGGTATGATATTTACGCAAGCTTTTAGTCCTCAAGCGGGACTGGGCGGTTTGCTTGGGGTATTGATTACTGGATTTCGACGCGCCGCCTTCTCCAATGAAGCAGGTGCGGGTTCGGCTTCGATTGCTCACTCGGCGGTGAAAACCAAATATGCTGCCTCTGAAGGCTTGGTTGCTTTACTAGAACCCTTTATCGATACCGTGGTCATTTGTACCCTAACCGCTTTGGTGATTATCATCTTCAATGGCGACAGCACAGTATTTAATTACGGAGGAGTTAATGGAGTAGTATTGATTGATGGGGTGCCTGCCGAAGGGGCTGCCATTACCGCTGCTGCCTTTTCTAAATACATTTCTTTCTCGGGGCCTTTTTTAACCCTGGCAGTAGTTTTGTTCGCCATCTCCACCATGATCTCGTGGTCCTATTATGGCCTGCAATCTTGGATGTTTATTTTTGGGAAAGGGAAATGGTCGGATCTGACGTATAAAATTATGTTTTTGGCGTTTATCGTGATCGGAGCTGCAGGCGACATGTCGGCGGTATGGACCTTTTCCGATGCAATGATTTTGGCTTTAGTCTTTCCAAATATGGTGGGCCTATTCTTTTTATATCCAAAGGTTAAAGAAGAACTGGTACGCTATTTGGGTGCGATTGGTCGCTTGTCTAAAGAATAATTGGTATGTCCATTCGAAAACAGCCGTCAGCTTTTTACCAACAAAAACTGAAAGCTGTTTTGGTATTAATCGGTTTGGTTGTTCTTTACACCCTTCTTTTTTCAGAGGGGCCATGGAATAGAAAAACAAAAAGTAGGATTGTGGACATCCACGACCAAGCCCTTTCTCAGCGGCTAGACAGTTTATTGTAAACACAAGCCAAAATTTCTTATCCTTTAGCGCCATTTCATCCTAATTTTCTTTCAGATTACCGTGCCTATCGCTTGGGTTTGCCCCCTGAAACGGTAGATCGGGTTCAAGCCTATCATCAAAAGGGGATGTGGATATCCAGTCGGTCAGTATTTCAGAAAGTGAGTGGAGTGCCTGATAGTACCTATGAACGCATAACACCCTATCTCAAGTTTCCCCCAAAACGACTGTCACATTATAAAAAGGTACCCCCACCAGCCAAATTTAATCTCAATCGGGCTTCAGCAGAAGATCTTCAAAAAGTAAGAGGAATTGGCCCGGTATATTCACAGCGTATATTAGCCTATCGTGATCGGATTCAAGCCTTTGTGAGTTGGGATCAGTTGGAGGAAGTAAACGGCTTATCTGTGTCTACTCGTGATGCTTTGAAAGGGCACTTCGAGATCAGCCCTCCCTTTGAGATTGAGCGAATTCCTTTTGCTGAAACAACACTCGATGCCTTAGCCAATTTGCCCTAAATTAGTTATGAAGAGGCACGTTGGTTGGTCGCTCAACGAACAAAATCTCCTGAGTTAACTCTTGAAGAACTGTTGGAAAACTCCCCATGGGACGCTCCAAAAGTTCAAAGAATAAAGCTATATTTGTATTAAAAAACTGCTGAGATGGATACCTTATCTACCGTTGTCATGGGACAAGAAACGGAACTCAAATTGATCACTGATGCGGCTAAAGATTTTGCCCAAAAGCGCATCAAACCCAATATTATGGATTGGGATGAGGCGCAATACTTTCCCACCGAAGTAATGCAAGAAGCAGGTGCTCTTGGATTTTTAGGCCTATTGATTCCCGCTCATTACGGTGGATCGGGATTGGGTTATCACGAATATGTAGCTGTAATTGAGGAGATCTCCAAAGTGGATCCTTCCATCGGCTTGTCTATCGCAGCTCACAATTCATTGTGCACCAATCATATTTATCAATTCGGATCCGAAGAACAACGTCTGAAATGGCTTCCAAAATTGACTTCTGGAGAATGGATTGGAGCTTGGGGCCTCACCGAACACAATACTGGTTCGGATGCCAAAGGCATGCATACCACGGCCCGCCAAGAAGGTGAAGAGTGGGTGCTGAATGGCACCAAAAATTTCATTACCCATGGGAAATCAGGGGATGTTGCCGTTGTGATTGCCCGCAATGGTGAAAAAGGGGACAACCGAGGCATGACCGCTTTTGTGGTGGAACGAGGAACCCCAGGTTTTGGTGCGGGCAAAAAAGAAAATAAATTAGGGATGCGTGCTTCTGAAACTGCGGAGATGGTTTTTGATAATTGTCGCATTCCCGATGCCAATCGCTTGGGTCCAGTTGGGGATGGATTTATTCAATCGATGAAAATATTGGACGGAGGTCGCATCTCCATAGCTGCTCTTTCTCTAGGCATTGCCAAAGGAGCCTATGAAGCGAGTGTCAAATACTCCAAAGAACGCCATCAATTTGGGCAGGCTATTAGTAAATTTCAAGCCATTTCATTCAAATTGGCCGATATGGCCACTGAAATAGAAGCAGCGAGCTTGTTAACTCACAAAGCTTCAGAGTTGAAAAACCAGGGAAAGAATGTCACCACTATCGGAGCCATGGCCAAGTATAAGGCCTCAGAAGTTTGTGTTAGTGTGGCCAACGAAGCTGTACAGATCCATGGTGGCTATGGATTTACCAAAGACTTTCCCGTAGAGAAGTTTTTACGGGACTCCAAATTGTGCACTATTGGAGAGGGTACCAGTGAAATCCAAAAACTGGTCATTGCCCGTAAGATTTTGGAGGACTAGTGTCTTGTTCTTAAAAACTTAGTTATATTTGCCGCCATGAAAGGAGGTGCCCAATTATGTTAATAATCCCAATCAAAGAAGGAGAAAACATCGACCGAGCGTTAAAACGCTTCAAGCGTAAATTCGACCGTACCGGTGGGATGCGTCAATTGCGATCTAGAAAGCAATTCACCAAACCTTCCGTTCGCAATCGTGATAAAATGATCAAAGCCCAGTATATCCAAAAACTGCGCGATCAAGAAAATCAATAAAGTATAGCGTTGAGAAACGCATCAAGCTGTCCTACATTTCATACCTTTGAGATGTAGGATTTTTTTATGGCAATCACTCGTTTTCTTGATTATCTGGCGCTCGAAAAAAAATACTCTCAGCACACCCTTATAGCCTACAGAAAAGATTTAATCACCTTTGCGGACTATTGTAAGGAGCATTTTGATTTGGAAGCATTAGAAGGAGTGCATTACAGTATAATTCGGAGTTGGATTGTGGTTTTGAAAAGAGAGCAGCAAAGTGCTCGAACAATTAATCGAAAGCTGTCCAGCCTCCGCTCCTATTATAAGTTTTTGGTACAAAGTCAACAATTGACTTCCAATCCCATGGAAGAACATCAGCCGCTCAAGACATCAAAGACGGTTCAGGTTCCCTATTCACAAAAAGAAATCCAACAGTTGCTGCAAGCCGAGATGTACCCTGACACTTATGAGGGTTGTTTGCAGTTTACGCTTATCGCATTATTCTACTATACGGGGATTCGACGGCAAGAACTCATCCATTTAACTTCGGATGGAGTCGCCACGGATCACCGGCAATTGAAGGTTTTGGGAAAACGAAATAAGGAGCGCATTATACCTATAGTGTCTGAATTAAAAGCATATATGAAAGCGTATGAAGTTGCCAAAAAACACGAGGGATTGGATGAGGCAACAACCTATTTAGTTAACTTAAATGGAGAAATTTTAACGGAGAAATTTGTCTATGATACGGTAAATTTTTATCTTAAAAAGGTAACAACAAAAACCAAAAAAAGTCCCCATATGTTGCGGCACAGTTTTGCCACTCACCTACTTGATAATGGTGCCGATTTGAACGCTGTGAAAGAGCTACTGGGACATGCTAGTGTAGCTGCGACCCAATTATATACCCATAGCAGTTTGGATCAAATACAGAAAATTTATAGGGGCTCTCATCCGAGAGGGAGTAAAAAATAATTGTAGAACCTTTAAATCGAAGAATTATGACTGTTGATTTCCAATCCGTAAACTACCAAGCTGATCTTAAATTGATTGAATTCACCAAGAAGCGTATTGCCAAACTAGAACAATTTTACGACCGCATTGTCTCGGTAGAAATTTTTACCAAAGTTGAAAATAGATCGGATCGAAGCAACAAACAAGTAGAGCTTAAAGTCAAAGTTCCAGGCGACCATTTTATGGTCAAAAAAATATGTAAAAGTTTCGAAGAAGCGGTTGATTTAACAGCCTCTAGCGCCGAAAGATTGCTCAAGCGTTATAAGGAAAAAAACCGCTTCAACTCCATCTGAAAAAGGGTCTTTTTTTTTTGAAACCATCAAAATAAACATTTACTTTGCCACGCCAAAACAAAAGCCGATGTAGCTCAGCTGGCTAGAGCAGCTGATTTGTAATCAGCAGGTCGTGGGTTCGAGTCCCTCCATCGGCTCTTTTGTTACGGGGAGATACTCAAGCGGCCAACGAGGACAGACTGTAAATCTGTTGTTTTTTAACTTCGCAGGTTCGAATCCTGCTCTCCC
>MDTB01070724.1_pt1 | contig 17391 bp, 18 predicted proteins | sample 811161 | NCBI WGS metagenome assembly MDTB01 (sample SAMN05326650, study PRJNA326480) | marine metagenome | isolation source: seawater | place: Mediterranean Sea | collected 2009
ATGATAAGGAGAAAAACATGTCAGAAAACACTTTGATAAGCGCAGATTTGCGCGATCGGGTCGGTAAGGGGTCCGCCCGTGCGGCACGCCGTGCAGGTAGGGTTCCAGCCGTCATTTATGGCGATAAAAAAGAGCCTATAGCTATTGAAATTGAAGCACGAATGATGCGTAAAATAATCCATGAGCCGGGAATTTTTAGCCGTTTGCTGGATATTAGTGTTGATAACGGTAAACACACCGTTTTGATGCGTGATATACATTTTCACCCTGTAACAGATGATCCTTTGCATTTTGATTTCCTTCGGGTTGGTAAATCAAGCACTCTATCTGTTGCGATCGGTGTTGAATTTATTAATGAGGATATTTGCCCTGCGTTGAAAATTGGCGGTGTTCTGAACATCGTTCGACATGAGGTAGAGTTGAACTGTCTGCCTACTGCTATTCCTGAGAAAATAACAGTTGATTTAGCAGAGGGAAAAATCGGTGATTCTATCCATATTAGCGCAGTTGAACTCCCCGATGGCGTCACACCGACAATTGCAGATCGTGACTTTACAATTGCAACGCTGCAGTCACCTGGCGGAGGAGTTAAAAACGAAGATGATGAAACAGCTGATGCTGATTCTAGCGACGATACAGAAACTGAGTAATCAAAATAATAACGAATTGACAAAGGGGCCTAAATGGCCCCTTTACTATGAAACCATTTAATTAATTCCAGATGGATATTGTCATGCTTTTATGGATTGGCCTTGGAAATCCTAGCAAGAAACACGAGAAGCAACGCCATAATGTCGGTTTTATGGCTGTGGATGAAATAGCCTCTGAATACTCCTTTGGCCCATGGCGAGATAAAATGAACGCTTATATTGCTGAAGGGAAAATTGTAGGTCATAAAATATTATTGGTTAAGCCCCAAACTTTTATGAATAGATCTGGCATTTCGGTCTCTCAAATTTTAAGGTTTTATAAAATTTCAGAAAACTCGATTTATGTTTTTTATGACGATATAGATCTAAAATCTGGCCAGATAAAAATAAAAAATGGCGGAGGACATGGAGGGCATAATGGTCTTCGTAACATTGACCAGCATATTGGTAAGGAATATTGGCGAATTAGAATTGGCATTGGAAGGCCGCAAGAAAAGGCACTAGTAAATAACTGGGTTCTAAATGATTTTAGCTTAGAAGAACGCAGAAGGTGGCTGAGGTTGTTGCTTCAGGCGATTGCAATAGAAGCACCTATTCTAGCAGAACAACAACCAGAAAAATTTATGTCACGCATAGCATGGCGAGCACCCTCGCCAGCGCAAACGCAGAAAAAAAATCAAAAAATTGGAGATGAAAATGGGATTTAATTGCGGTATTGTGGGTCTGCCTAATGTCGGAAAATCCACGTTATTTAATGCTCTTACAAAAACTGCGGCGGCGGAGGCGGCGAACTATCCATTTTGTACTATTGAGCCAAACACCGGGCGCGTTGCTGTACCAGACGAGCGGTTAGAGCAGCTAGCACTCTTAGCAAAATCAGCGCAGATATTGCCAACACAGCTTGAGTTTGTGGATATAGCTGGACTTGTAAAGGGTGCTGCTCAAGGTGAAGGGCTTGGGAACAAATTTCTTGCTAATATTCGAGAAGTTGATGCCATCGCGCATGTAGTTAGATGTTTTTCAAATGAGGATATCACTCATGTAGAAGGAGATATTAATCCGATTAGAGATGCAGAAATCGTTGAGACCGAGCTGATGCTTGCCGATATTGAGTCACTTGAAAAAAGGATGGTTAGCCTCACAAAAAAAAGTAGAGGAGGCGACAAGCAAGCTGTAAGCGACCTTGTGCTAATGGAAAAAATATTTCAACACCTCTCTGATGGAAACCCAGCAAGAACAACTTCTTTAACAGAAGATGAGATACGCAGAATGAAGTTGATGCAGCTTCTGACAGCTAAACCAACATTATATGTCTGTAATGTTGCAGAGGAGGATGTAGCGAGCGGTAACGCCTTCAGCCGTTCAGTATTTAATAAGGCAGAAACAGAAAATTGTAGCGCTGTAACTGTATCAGCTGCCATTGAAGCTGAGATAGCCACTCTTTCAGAAGAAGATGCAGGTGAATTTTTGAGCGAATTGGGCCTTAGCGAAGCAGGTTTAAATAGAATGATAAAAGCCGGATATGCGTTATTAGACTTAACTACATTTTTTACAGTCGGACCAAAGGAAGCACGGGCATGGACTGTGCAAACAGGATCTAAAGCGCCAGAAGCAGCGGGGATAATACATACAGATTTTCAGCGCGGCTTTATTCGCGCAGAAACCATTGCATATATTGATTATGTTGAACATGGAGGTGAAGCTGGTTGCAAGGATTCTGGAAAATTTCGGATTGAGGGTGCCGATTATCTGGTTAGAGATGGGGATGTTTTTCATTTTAGATTTAACGTTTAGTCCGACTTTTTGCTCCAAAATAATAGAACAACTAACTTTAAAAAAACATAGTAATTGTCAAAAAAGCCAGCATAATTAGTGCGAGATTTTGAGGGATGCCCTTACTGTGATATTTATGCTTTTTTTACATCTGCCCAGATGAATTTCATTGCGCCATAACTCATGCCAACCATAATCAACAAGAATATCATCACTTTTACCCCTGCGCGTTTTCGCTTTTCCAAGCTCGGCTCTGCGGTCCATGTAAGGAAATATACCAAATCACTAGCAATGGAAGAAACGTCTGTCGGCGCGCCATCCGCATAAGTCACATCTTCACCATATATAGGCTGAGGCATCGCAATTAAATAGCCTGGATATGCAGCATTATAATACATTCCATCCGGCACCTCTTTATCTTCTGGTGCATCTTTATAAGAGGTCAGCAAACTATATAAATAATCTGGCCCCTTTGCTCTGGCTTTAGTAATCAAAGACAAATCAGGCGGGTATGCACCATTATTGCCAGCACGTGCGGCCGCGTCATTTGGATAGGGAGATGGAAATCTATCTGCCGCGATGCCAGGGCGTATAAACATTTCACCCTCGTCATTTGGTCCGTCTTCAACATCATACTCTGCAGCAAAAGCTTTTATTTCAGCATCGCTATACCCTAGGTCGGATAAGTTGCGAAACGCTATGTAATCGAGTGAATGACAAGAAGCACAAATTTCTCGGTAAGCTTGAAATCCGCGCTGCATGGCCGCTTTATCCAAAGTGCCAAACGGGCCGTTAAAACTCCAATCCTTTTGCTTTAAGACAACATCCCCAGAACCCGCGGCAAAAGCATTTCCCGCAAAAAGAGCACAGCTAAAGAAAATAGCTTTGCAACATTTCATCAAACCTTCTCCTTAACAGCAGACGCAGCACCCGCCATAGCGGAACCACCCAACACTGATTTGGACAAGGATTGAGGCAAAGGTCTAGGCGTTTCTATTACCGACAATAATGGAAGGATGGCGAGAAAATGGAGGAAGTACCAAGCGGTTGCTACCCTTGATAACACAACATAAATTCCTTCAGCGGGCATACCACCAAGATAACCAAGAGCAATACAATCGACTACAAAAACCCAAAAGAAAATTCTAAAAATAGGGCGAAAGTTGCCGGAACGTATTGGGGACCTGTCCAGCCACGGCAGAATAAATAACACAGCAATTGCCCCAAACATAGCTAATACCCCACCTAGCTTGTCAGGGACAGCGCGCAGAATTGCATAGAATGGCAAGAAATACCATTCCGGCACAATATGCGCAGGCGTTTGCATTGGGTTTGCAGGAATATAATTATCTGGATGCCCCATGAAGTTTGGGAAGAAAAATATAGCTGCTGCAAATAAGCTCAAGAAAATAGAAAGACCAAAGAAATCTTTGATTGTGTAATAAGGGTGAAATGGGACAGTATCTTGTGGACCGCTAGGGTCTATGCCAATCGGGTTATTAGAGCCAAAGCGGTGCAATGCTACGAGGTGAAGAATAACAACACCGACAATAAGAAAAGGCATCAAATAATGTAGAGCGAAAAACCTGTTTAAAGTTGGATTATCAACAGAAAACCCGCCCCAAAGTAGTGTTACAATTGAATCACCAACTAATGGTATAGCTGAGAATAAATTGGTAATAACTGTTGCACCCCAAAAGCTCATTTGCCCCCAAGGCAATACATAGCCCATAAAAGCTGTTGCCATCATCAACAAAAGAATTAGAACACCCAAAATCCACAGTAACTCTCGTGGTGCTTTGTATGAACCATAATATAGCCCCCTAAAAATGTGAATAAATACGACGATAAAGAAGAAACTTGCTCCGTTCATATGGATATAACGAATTAGCCATCCGTGATTAACATCACGCATAATTCGCTCAACAGATTGAAATGCGTAATCGACATGTGGTGTGTAACTCATCGCCAAGACAATGCCCGTTACAATCATAATCACTAAAGATATTCCAGCAAGAGAGCCAAAATTCCAAAAATAATTTAGATTTTTTGGCGTTGGATACTCATTAAGCTCATGATCCATAAAGGTAAATATAGGAAGCCTGTGATCAATCCAACGGACGACCGGGTTTGAAAATTTGTTTGCTGACATAATCTATTCCTTATACGCGATTAGCCGATTTTAATTACTGAGTTAGATTCAAATTGATAAGGAGGGATTTCCAAATTAACCGGGGCCGGTCCTTTTCTTATTCTTCCAGAGATATCGTAGTGGGAACCGTGGCAAGGGCAAAACCACCCGTCATATTGTCCTTTTACTTCTCCTGTTTTTTGTCCAAGAGGAACACATCCAAGATGCGTACAAACACCAAGCATGACCAAAAATTTTGGGTTTTTTACACGCTCAATATCTTTTTGAGGATCTTTTAAATCAGATAACAGAACTGATTGTGCCGTAGTAATTTCATTTTCGGTTCTATGTCTTATGAAAACAGGCTTACCGCGCCATTTTACAGTGATAGACTGTCCAACAGCGATTTTTGAAACGTCAACTTCGATTGATGCTAAAGCTAAAGTGTCCGCTGCCGGATTCATCTGATCCACTAGAGGCCATGCAACTGCGGCTGCTCCAATGCCAGCCATTGCATATGTCGCTACCACAATGAAATCTCGGCGACCAACGTTCATTTGTTTATCGCCTTGTTTCGTTTCGTGTCTTTTTGTCATGTTATCTTCGCTATATCAATTTATTGTATGGGTGAAAAATATTATTTTAATATTTTTAAAGTAATACCGATAATTAGTAATTCTAGCTGTCAATCAGAAAAAATCTACTTTATACTCCCCGAAAACAGCTCTGAACGCCAATGTTTTTCCCTATATGGAACAATTTGTCGCAAGCGTGTGAATTTAGCTTACGGCCAACGAACTCTTGGTGGCAAACTCATCAAAATAGCTTCGATATTTCCCCCTGTTTTTAGTCCAAAAAGTGTTCCACGATCATAAAGTAAATTGAATTCGACATATCTACCGCGACGAATTTCTTGAAATTCACGGTCAGCAACAGTCCAGGTATTATCTTTTGTCGCCCTTACGATATTTGCATAAGAATCCTTAAATGCAAGGCCAACATCTTTGGTGAACTCAAAATCAGCATCCCAATCGCCACTATTGAGACTGTCAAAAAATATTCCTCCTGCACCACGAGGCTCATCGCGATGTCTCAAATAAAAATATTCATCACACCATTTTTTATATTTCGGATAGTAATCTTTATTATATTTATCACATACCTGCTTTAAATCAGCGTGAAACTTTTCTGTTCCTCTGACAGCTGGACGAATAGGTGTTAAATCACTACCACCGCCGAACCAAGATTCTCTAGTAACGATATAGCGTGTATTCATGTGAGCCGCGGGTACAAATGGGTTTTGAGGATGGGCCACTACTGAAATACCAGCAGCCCAGAATTTACCATTTTCGCTGGCACCAGGTATTGAAGCTCTAAATTCTTCTGAGAATTCCCCATGAACGATCGAGGTATTGACGCCAACTTTTTCAAATATGCGTCCCTTCATCACACGCATTCTGCCTCCACCGCCACCCTCTCTATTCCAATTTTTTTCTTGAAAAGTACCCGCTGGCAGTTCTGAAACACCTGATGCTTCTTCATCTGCAAGTACCCTTTCATCTTCAATCGCTGCAAATTCATTGCAAATCTGGTTCTGCAATTCTTGAAACCAGTTCTTGGCTAATTCTTTTTTTTCGTCCAAACTGTCCATAATCCTTCACATTTCTTTAATAAGTTTTAGATTGTTTTCACCCGAATTTATCCTAAAATTAAAACGAAACTTAACGAAACTGAGTTTGAGCTTTCTAGATCATTTCTAATTGTAATAATAGGTAAATAATACGGCAAAATTCTCGTTGGGACTCCCAAGCTGTTTCAGCTAATTTTTTTTATTATTTATATTTTTGGCCGAAAAATTGATTTCTGAAGGAATTTTGAAATTATTCAAAACCCATATGCGCTCTAGCTCAATAAGCTTCGCCCCTAACTGGGGCCCTGGTACCCAGCCCAGCTGGATTAAATCTTCCCCAGAAATTGGAAATTTTGGTTTTTCAAACACATCAAATTCATCCAACAAATTCTGCGCAAAAATAAAGCCTGTTCGAATAGAATAAATGCGCGCCATATCGTGAATGTCGTTTGCATGCCAATAGGCTGTCTGTTCCCACTTGCCAGATGCAAGTTCTAAAGCTTCGGCTTCTGTAAGTCCTCTCATTAAGCGCTCAAAACGTTTTTGCTGATAACGAGAAAATTGCATTAAGCTAAAAATCTTATTTTTATCGCTAATAGGTGTAATTGCAGCTAGCCTTGCAAGCCAATCCAACTCTAAAAAAGCCTGTTCCACCTTGCCAAGTTTCAGGTTGCCCAACAAAAAATCAAAGCCAAACCCATGCCTGTCCAGTCTAATTTTGCCCGCCAAGTTTAGAGCAGCAATTGGATTTTCTGCTGAAAGCCATTTGCTGAATTCGTCTGTAATTCGCTCCCCTGAAAGGGTATTTAATTTATAGCAATGTTTTCTGATTGCTTCGACATCGCGTTTTGGAAGTGCAAACGAAGGCAGACAGGCAAGAAAACGAAATGCTCTTAAAATTCTAAGGTAGTCCTCTTCAATGCGGGCATCCGCGCTACCTATAAATTTAAGCTTTTTGTGCTGTATATCGAGCGCGCCGTGATAAGGGTCGTAAAGTTTACCATCATCCGTTAAATAGATGGCATTCACCGTGAAGTCACGTCTGTTCGCATCCTTTGACCAATCGGTAGTTTCTTCCACTTCACTATAACGACCATCGCTTTTAACATCGATCCGCGTTTGAGTCACTTCAATAGATACATCATCCTGTAAAACAGTTATTGTGCCATGTGCGAGCCCAGTCTCATAAAATTTTATTTTATGTTTGTTCATGATATTGATAAAGCGGGTTATCGGCATATTGATTGCCATATCAAAATCTTTAACGGGCTTTCTCATCAACCCGTCCCTTACTGCGCCCCCGACAATACGCGCTTCCGAGCCATTTTCTCGGGCGATATGTTGGATCTTTGTAATCAACGCCGTTGCTTTTCCAGCTGGAAAGTCTAATCCAAAATTCGTTTGATTACTCATTTGTGTCTAACACCAACATTCTAAACGTTAAAAGGCAAATTAACCATTTTCAGCATCTATGGACTCAAACTCACCTTTTTTAATGCCACCATCCTCTATTATAGCTGGGGTATATTGCGTGTCTGGAGGCGACCCTCTTAATTCAAAAATAGCAAACGAAATAACACTAAGGATAATACTGATCAAAAGGATCAAAATTATTCTATTTTTTTCAATAAACTTTCGAAATTTACTATCCTCTGACATTCTAATAGAGATAAAGCGCAGCGATTCGATTAAAATAATTGCAACTAAAATTGCACCGGCGATATATAAATATCGTTTCATATAATTAATCCTTTTCTATGATTTCATCGGCACCATATCACAAAATTGTTTGAGAATGGCTGCCGTTGCACCCCAAACTACAGGATTTGTATTTTTAATTTCCCAAAACATTCTGCTACCTGTTTTTGTTTTATATTCTGCTCTACCATAACAATTAGGATCAAGATATAATGATAAGGGAGAGATCTTTATTGCCTCAACCTCCGCTGGGTTATGAATAAATTCCTGCATGGCTTGGGTTGGCGTTTTTGCAAGATAGCCCACTACTGGCGAAATGTGGAAGCCAGTTGCGGTTGCCACTGGTGTGAGATATCCTAGAATATGAACCTCGCTTAATGTAAGGCCTATCTCCTCTCTTGCCTCGCGCAAGGCTGCATCGATTATAGATTTGTCACCGGAATCAATTTTTCCGCCAGGGAAGCTCATTTGACCTGCATGTTCATTCAAGTGACGTGCGCGCTTTGTGAGTAAAATTGACAGTTCAGCATCCCCTCCAACTATAAGACACAACACTGCTGCAGGAATCATGCTCTCTGCATGTTCAAGACGAACCATCTTACTTGAAACACCTAATTTTATTTTCTCTAACATATATCAATAACTTCTTTGTTAAATTCCAAAACAAATATGAAATTGGGAATTAATTTTAGGACATAATTCTTGTCTTAAAAAAAATATGTTTTTTTTGGATGTTAAAACACCCAAACTTATTGTGTTTGCAAGACAATAAATTCATCAGCTGACCACACACCCATTTCGCCTTTTGAATTTTGTGTAACCATATTCATAATTTGATAATATACAGGCCGACTTATTTTAGCTATTAGACCATCTTTTAAGTGCAAATAAGGCGTTTGTCTTTGTTTTTTATCTTTTTTAAAAAAAATGGGGTGGTCTGGACCTACGATAAAGCTTCTTCCTACATTATCGAACATCTCCAATTTTGGTTTTTCTTTTCCCACATCATTTATTAAATTGAGGCTAACTATAATGAAGGGGGCATCTTCGACAGTTATCTTTCCTTTTTCAACAGGGGTTTCAAGCCAATATTTACCTTTCTCGTCTCTTGATAAAATAGATGCAAATAATTTTATGATCGCAGGACGCTTGATCTCACTACCCTGATGAAACCATCGACCGTCCGATGCGATATGTATATCAAATTCCTCAAGTTTCTGTGGCATTCAAATCAATTTCTACATGTATTATCAAAATTACACTTTTCTGATTTTTATTACTCATAAATCAATCATTTACTAACTAATTTATAGAAAAAATGAATGCAAATTCTTTTGTTAACAACGAGGAAATAGTTCTTTTCGGTAATCCTATGTTGCGGAAGGAAGCACCCGTGCATCTGTTCAGAAAAGGAAAAAACCTTCATGCCATTATAAAAAAAAAATTTGTTAATCAATACTTTACTGAGTTTGATTCATATTATACGACTTTTTGAAGAATTTATTCATGTCACTTACCACCAGAAAAAACAAGTTAAAATAGTCGCGCCCGGGCGGAAAATATGTGTCTAACAATTGGCAAATTCGGATAATTAAAAATAGAAACAAGGAGGCAAAAGATTTCTCAATCTCATTTATATTATAGTGGCGGAGTCCATAGGCACGATTTGTCTTTGCGAGACGTTTCTCATCAATTGATTGCCTCTCATTTCCCCAAGTGTTCAAATCTCCAACGCTCTTTAAAAGTTTAATAATCACAATTTAAGCAGCACACCATTCTATTTCAGTAAACAGAGAAGTATATTATGCCTTAGTAAGTTTCTAAAACAATATTTTTGGACTAAAAAAGTTCTTTTTTTCTAATTACAGTTTTAATAAAAAGGATTTCAACCGAAATGCTAAAGCAATAATGAATATGTTATAAACTGCCTTAGGGTGCTGCACACCCATCCCAAAAAAAGATTAATGAACCCCTAAAATTGTGAAGTATCAGAATTTTTTTCTTTTGCCAGTCTCGCAATACCAAGGGCTTGCATAGCAAAACAACCATTTAATCATCGAGTATAAACGATTGTAATGGGCTAATATGACAATACTCTTGGTGGTTTGATCAAATTTGCATACTATTAAAAAGTATATTTTAGAGACACATAAAGAAAAACGATGGCTCCACCAATTGAAACGAAAAATAGCATTTCTGAGATAATTTCTATTTTGTTTGAAAGCCATAGGTAATATGAGGTAGTTGCGAATCTTGAATTAATTTAATAAAAGTGCGGATAGACGCAGATAATAAGCTTATTAACTTGTGAGGGTCATTCCTAAATTTAGTCAGTGTGCTTTACCTAAGCATATGATAAGATTAAGACGTGCAAATTTGGTTAAAACTAGTAGTAAAAACTAATATTTATTTCATACAGTTAGTAGTGCCTATACACTAAAAATATTAAATATCTTAACAAGGATGTATGCAAACAATGTCAATAATGGAAAAACGAAACATTGATAACGCCTAATAAATATTATTTATCAAATTGAACTTTCATTTAGCTCAGCTTTGCGTTAATTTAAAACGATATCCGCAACGTTAGTTCGGATGACACCGTAAAGCTTATACTATGTATATTTACTTCCCCATTGCTGAAATTTCTCTGAACCTTTTCATTGTTATAGGCCTTGGGGGCTTTATAGGGTTCTTGTCAGGTCTATTTGGTGTTGGCGGCGGATTTCTTATGACACCTTTGCTAATTTTTCTCGGAATTCCAGCACCTGTGGCTGTTGCAACAGAAGCGAACCAGATTGTTGCCTCTTCAGTATCTGGAGTTATTGCACACTGGAAGCGAAAAAATGTTGATTTCAAGATGGGTTCTGTCTTGTTGCTCGGTGGAATCGTCGGCTCATCTCTTGGTGTTTTGCTATTCGCACTACTCGAAAAAATTGGGCAGCTTGATTTAGTAATTAAACTATCCTATGTGTTTTTTCTCGGAATTATCGGCGTTTTGATGCTTTGGGAGAGTATTAGGACTTATATAAGATCGCGAAAAACGGAATTCTATCGTCGAAAATTACATGAACATAACTGGCTTCATGGCTTACCTTTGAAAATTCGTTTTAGACGCTCTAAGCTGTATATTAGCGCCCTTGTACCATTCTCTATAGCGGCTTTCGTCGGGGTTTTATCTGCTATCATGGGTGTGGGCGGTGGCTTCATTATGGTTCCAGCAATGATATATCTGCTTGGGATGCCAACATCAGTGGTGATTGGAACCTCGTTATTTCAGATAATTTTTGTAACGGCTAACGTAACCCTACTTCAATCAGTTCAAACTCAGACTGTTGATTTCCTGTTAGCAGGAACTCTTTTATTTGGCGCTGTTATTGGGGCTCAGATAGGGACACGATTTGGAGGAATGTTGCGAGGGGAGCAATTGCGCGGAATGCTTGCTTTAATTGTATTATTTGTTTGTATAAGAATTGGCTATGAGCTTATTGCAATGCCAATAGACCTATTCTCAACAGAGATATTAAAATGATCTTTGCTCGTTTCTGGTCAACTCACCCAATTATAAGCCAATTAGCTACTTTTTTTTTAGCAGCAATATCCGTTAATCTATTCGTTTATTCAACTGGTTATGCGCAATCGAATGCACTTGTAGCTGATTTATCACAATCAGATATTTCAATAAATACAGACTTTAACGGTGCTTCATTATTGCTGTTCGGTTCCATATTGGGGGAGCAAAGTGATGATATTATTGTGGTAATCAGTGGGCCTTCTACAGAAGTGATAACAAGGCAAAAATCATATATGAGTGGCATTTGGGTAAATTCAAACTCTGTGAAATGGAAAAATGCACCAAGCTATTATCAGATATTTACGACAAAGCCACTATATGAAATAGCATCACGCGACGTTCTAAAGTCCTTAGCAGTTGGCACCGAATTTTTAAATCTTCGATATGACTCTACCCTAAACCTTGACCCTGATGCCTACCTTGAGTGGGCTGATGCTTTGAGACGTAATATGCAATCTGAATCCCTTTGGAAAACGAATGAGTCAACAGTTCAAGTAATGCGCGGCTCTCTTTTCAGGACGCAAGTTTCTCTTCCAGCAAATATTACAACAGGTGATTACGAAGCGCGAATCATCCATTTTAGGGAAGGCGAATTTATAGCTGAGGACAAAACTGCAATTGCCGTGAAAAAGGCAGGTTTTAGCGCCATAATTTACCATTTAGCGCACGAATATTCTATTTTTTATGGTATTTTTGCCGTTGTTTTTGCTGTTTTTGCTGGCTGGCTGGCTGCGGCGGTTTTTTCAAAACCTTAACCCTGCCTTGATACTGATTATAACAACAAGTTGGCATCCTTAATAAAAATTAGATAAACTATTCTAAAGGGTATAATAATAGGTGTTCTATGCAAGAAGAGACAAAAAATAGGTTCTTTTTAGTCGTTGTTGACGAGACAGAAGAACTGCATCAAGCCCTTCATTTTGCGTGTGCTCGAGCAAAATCTATAGATGCCAACATCGCGCTTGTTTACGTTATTACTCCTAACGATTTTGGTCATTGGGCTGGAGTTAATGCTCTAATGCGAGAAGAAGCACGAGAGCAGGCTGAGGAAATCATTAAAACGCATTCTGATTATGCCAATAGATATACAGGGAAAACGCCGCTCGTTTTTATTAGAGAGGGTGAAACCACAGACCAGATATTGCAGCTAATCGAAGAAGAAACCCAAATCTGCCAACTGGTGCTTGGCGCAGATACTAAGTCAGAATCAGCTGGGCCTATTGTCAACTATATTACCGGTCGTGGCGCAGCAAGATGCAAAGTTCCAGTTGTGATAGTTCCTGACAGCTTATCAGACAGCCAGATAGAATCACTTTGCTAATAACCAACTGTTTTTGAGATTCGACGCTTGACTAATCAATGGTTGCGACCCTATTTCAGTTGATAATATTTAAATTAAAAAATGGAACTAACTTAATGCGCATACTTTTTTTATTTTACATTTTTCTAACAGGATTTACGATGACGCAAATACAAGCTGAGACAAATTCACAACTTATTCTAGAAACTAGTGCCGGACAGGTAAAAATTGATTTACTACCTGAAATCGCGCCAAATCATGTCATGCGGATATCAGAGTTAGTTGAATCTGGATTTTATGATGGTATTATATTTCACAGGGTAATCCCAGGGTTTATGGCTCAAACGGGAGATCCTGATGGGAATGGAACAGGCGGTTCTGGGCAGAAGTTAGCAGCAGAGTTTTCGGATTATCCCTATCGTGAAGGTACGGTTGGAATGGCAAGGACCTCGAACCCCGACAGCGCAGACTCACAATTTTTCATCTGCTTTGATGGTTGTTCTCACCTAACCGGACAATATACTGTTTGGGGACAAGTAGCGGAAGACGGAATGGATGCTGTTTACAACATAGCGACGGGCCAGCCGCCAGCTGAACCTGATGAGATTATTTCTGCCAAATTGCTGCCAAGTGGTGGCAAAGAATAGCCAATTTCTATTAACAGTGTTTTTTAATATGCCTTTTTAACTTTAATAAGCATCGGTGAGAATTGTATTAATAAACCTGTCCAAATTAATACAAACACGATGATATCTATGTCGTTAAAAGGCTCACTGAGCATAACGCTGATAATCAACTGGCTTGTAGGATTAAGGTAAAAAATCAATCCTGCAATCGCTAATGGCAAAACCTTATTACCACTGTGAAATAGATATAACGGAATAATAGTGAACAATCCGCAAAAAACAGCAAGCATAAGACCTATAATACTCCCCCCGAAAAATATTGTTTCTCCGTTTTGCGCTTGCCACCCAAAATAAATCACAGCAATAGGCGCAAGCATTATTGTCTCTATCATTGTTCCGGTATCTGATTTAACAGGCAATTGTTTGCGGATAATCGCATAGAGTGCAAAAGTTGTTGCCATACTTATCGCAATCCATGGAAAATTGGATAACGTCGTCCCCTTTAGTAAAACCGCAGTCAGAGCAAATAGTAAGGCAACTTTGGTCAATTTTTCTAGGCGTTCGCCGAGAAAAAAATATCCCATTGCGGCAGTAAGTAATGGAAAAATATAATAGCCGAGTGCTGACTGCATTAACTGTCCATATTTAAGAGCGAATATAAATAACAGCCAATTTGTTCCGATCAAAGCAGAACAAACTATGAATAATGAGATATTTTTGAATGAATTTAGAGCCTGCCTTATTTCCGACAGCCTATTTTGAATAGCAAAAATAACAATAAATATGACGCAGGACCAGAATGCACGCTGTGCAACAACATCAATAAGTGGAAATTCGATTAATAAGCGATAATATAAAGGAGCCATTCCCCAGATTAGCGCACCTGAAGTTGCACTTGCATATCCATTGCTCATTTTATTCATTTTTTCGGGTTTCCATTGAGTTAACTTGCGTTTGCGACAAGTTTTTCAAACAACTGTTTTAAGGAGATATTCTCATCTGCAATCATTTCGGGGGATATAACTATATCCTGCTCCAGCAGTCTTTTTCCTATCATATAGGATTGTGGATCCCCTATTGCTTCAATACATACTAATTTATCTTGATACCAACTCCATACGGAGAAGCTTCCCTCTTTCTTGCCAGATCGCACCTCCCTGTGAAACAATTCTGGTTGAGGCATTTTTGGGTGAATCCCTGCTATTTGCAATTTTACGTCATACTGGTCAGACCAAAACCAAAAAGCTTCTTGATCTGGCACGGTAGAGCCCGTAATTGAAGCCGCAACCACAGCGGCGCTAAACTGCGCATGATAAACAGATTCTATCCTTATTTTTGATCTCTTCTCCGAAAAAGCAAGGTCACCTATCACGTAGATATCATCCGATGCCGCATAGGTTTCATCTACCATAACACCATCCACCACACACAGCCCTAAACTTTTAGCAAGATTTATGTTAGGAGCAATGCCAATTCCAAAAACCAGCATATCGCACTCAAAAAATTTTCCAGATTTCAACTTTATAGAGCTAGCCTGACCATTATCCGAATATTTGATTTCCGTTACTGAATCGCCAAGGTGGATTGAAACACCCTGTTTAACATGGAGCAATTTGAAAAATTCTGATATTTGCGGAGAAGATAGGCGGGCAAGTAATCTAGGCTCAAATTCAACCACGTCCACAGCCAATCCAGCCATCCGCATGGATGAAGCAACTTCAAGTCCAATGAAACCGCCCCCTATAATTACAACCTTTTCACTATCATAAGCATTTTTTTTCAGTTTCAATGCATCTTGTGTATCTCTTAACACATGAATGTTTCTTGCTTGTCCAGAAACAAAATCAGGCAGCTTTGCATCGGCGCCCATCGCCAAAATTAATATGTCATAAGTTATATCATCGCCATTTTCCAATAAAATGGTTTTTGCTTTCTGGTCTATAGAAGTAACGTTGCTATCAGCCCTAAGCTCTATATCTTTTTGCGCGAAGAATTCCTTTGATCGCAAATAAAACGCTGTAAAATCAGCATCGTCTGATTGGAATAACTTTTTTGATAGTGGAGGCCTTTGCACTGGAAGACCTGGCAGCCTATCAATTAGAATAAGTGCACCCTTGAAACCATATTGGCGTAATTTATCAGCGCAGCTTACGCCTGCGTGGCTTGCGCCAATAATAGCTATTTTTTTCATATAATCCTAATTTAATGTCTAAATTACCAGAGTAAGCGTCAGATTTTGGGTTTAATTCAAACGCTGATATTTATTTTTCTACGCCGTGGTATGCTTATCCTATGCACAGCCCGGCTTTCAGCTATATAACTTTCTACATGCCGGATTGTAGCCTCAACAACACTGTCAACAAATTCGCTTATCAAAAGTTAGATAGAAAACGACTTGTCCCTAACAAACATATTGACATTTGCCAACCTTTACTCAGCAAACCAGATTAAACTTCCTAGAAAGACAGTATTATTTGTCATTATATCACCCTTAATCAGATTTCAAAAACGGCTCTCGTTTCGTATAATTCTACTGTAAAAGACTTAACATCGAACAGATAGAAACATTTGTTAATAACAGATTAAAATTAATATTTATTCAACCAAAGGCAGTTAAAATACAAGCCAAACAGCCAAAATATAAATGATTCAACCCATTTTATACAATCAAAAAAAGAAAATTTATTATAAATACACTTTTAAATTGTTGAAAATTTAAAAAGTGATTATATATCATAAAATAATTAATTATATTTTTCAGTTAGTTGCGTATTTTTAAAGTATTTTTTTTATAAAAGCTATTTTCTATCTTGCCTACACGTCAATTTTTATTCATGTTGTGTTATCTGGGGAGATATCCTTTTAGAAATAAGAGGACATAATAAAAAGGTAGGGCGTTCTAGAACGAAGTTTTTTGGGAGTGTCCTTAATGACAATTTTAAAATCTGCTGTGTTAGCAGCATTAACAATTCTTATTCCTTCAATCGCTTTCGCGGCTGGTGGTAATTTAGAAGCCAATGATCCAGTTGGAATTACTTTCTGGCTCATTTCCATAGCAATGGTTGCAGCTACTGTATTTTTCCTGATGGAATCTCTAAGAGTATCTGGAAAATGGAGAACGTCACTTATTGTAAGTGGTTTGGTTACCTTGGTAGCAGCAGTACACTATTTTTACATGAGAGATGTTTGGGTGAGCACGGGTGCATCACCTACAGTCTTCCGTTACGTTGATTGGCTAATCACTGTTCCACTTCAGATGATTGAATTCTATTTGATCTTGGCTGCGTGCACTGCAGTTGCGATGGGTGTATTCTGGAGACTTTTAGTCGGAACTGTAATTATGCTTCTTGGCGGCTATCTCGGAGAAGCTGGATTCATTAACGCTACACTCGGGTTCGTTATTGGCATGGCTGGATGGGCGTACATCTTATATGAGATCTTTGCAGGAGAAGCTGGAAAGGTTGCTGCAGATGAGGCCCCAGATTCGGTTAAGTCTGCATTTAGCATGATGCGATGGATTGTCACAATTGGTTGGGCAATTTACCCGCTTGGCTATTTCTTTGGCTATCTTGCCGGTGGTGTAGATGATAATTCGTTAAATCTGATTTATAACGTGGCTGACGTAGTTAACAAAATCGGTTTCTGTCTAGCAATTTGGGCAGCGGCAACTACTGAATCAGACGCAAAAGCCTAAATTAACTATTGAAAGACAGGTTCGAACACTGAACCTGTCTTTTTTTTGCGGGAGCTAGTGATGCCAGATAGCTATTTTATAAGCGAAAGACAATACGTACCAGCAAGAAAGCAATCAGGCGATTTCGCATCAATCGGGAATTTTAACGAACATCTCTACTCAATTCTTCCAGAACATGGCCATCCTCTAGCAGAAGCTGCCAGCCATCATTTCTCCACAAAGGGAAAACAATTGCGAGCCAAAATAGCGCTAGACGCTGGTGCCGCATTTGCAGCAGACATATTGCCAAGCTTGCATTGGGCATCAGCTGTTGAG
>MDTB01114625.1_pt1 | contig 17390 bp, 17 predicted proteins | sample 811161 | NCBI WGS metagenome assembly MDTB01 (sample SAMN05326650, study PRJNA326480) | marine metagenome | isolation source: seawater | place: Mediterranean Sea | collected 2009
ACCCTGACCAAACTAGATGTTCTTGGCGGGATTTCTGAACTGAAAATTTGTATCGGATATACCATTGATGGTGAACCCTGCCACAACGTTCCAGCAGACATTGGGAAATTGGCACGTTGTAAACCGGTTTACGAAACAGTGCCTGGATTTGAGGCACTTTCATTGGAGCAATGGCTAGAGATTGCAAGAACTGCTGCCCGGGAAGGTACGGGTTTCCAAGCACTTCCTGATAATGCTAGGGCCTACGTTGAGAAAATTGAGAGTCTCATTGGATTCCCCATCATCAGTGTCGGGGTCGGCCCCGACAGAGAAGCAACAATTGAGAGAAATTGAACAGCGACGGAGTCAAGTAGGAGTTTTGGGAGGCGAAAATATGGGATTCAAATCGAAGGCACGGAAAGCTCGCGGAGATAGCGGCAAATCCGATGACAAGAAGAGACGTCGAAAAGAGCAGGAAGATGGTGAGAAACCCTGCTGCATCAAGGGTTGTGACACGTGGGCAGACAAGAGCCACGGGGGCCGAAGTATTGCCTTTGACAACCTCGCTGATGTCTGGGACGAAGATGAGTTAGTCGGCGAAGGGCGGCGGTTGGCAATTTGCAAGCCCTGCTATCGACATTACAAGAAGGAAAAGAAGGAAGACGAGAGCCAAACTTGGTGATTACTCGTTTGACCAAGCGGGTTCAGGTGTCAACCAATGACACGTTTCTGCTGGTTTGGGCCAACCTTTCGGCAAACGACCTTCACCATCGATTCTTTGCTGAACTGATTCAGTGTGTTTTTGCAGAATATCGATACATTGTTCCGCGCCGATAATCGCATCACCACGGCCGCATACAATCAATTCCGGTTTCAGCGAACGTACCTTCTCGAGACTGGCCTTCATTTGCAATAGGTTGCCCGTGGGCATGTCCGCTCGAGATGGATTCTGAGATGAGGGAATCAAATCTCCACAAATGATGGTTGACTTTTCTGCAATCCAAAAACTGCAGGTATCCATCGTGTGTCCGGGTGTATGTATGACCTCGATTGTAGCATCACCTAAGGTAAATTGATCCCCATTAGCAAATCCTGTTGCCTCAAAGACCGGCATGTCGGAATCATACCGACTGGCCCACGTTGTGAATAAGTCACCACCAGCGATGGGAGCCACAGCGTCTTCATGAATGCATATTTTGGCCTCAAACACTTCGGCCAAGTGAGGGGCTGCACCACAGGTATCGTAATGTCTGTGTGTCAATAGAATCGCCTCGACCTTGGGGCGGCCGGCTAGATGAGGCCGTAATCGCTCAACCAAATTGGTTTGATACCACGATGTACCAGAATCAATGATAAACGAAGATTGAGTACCTGAAAGCACGATGCAGGCAGAATCATGGTGGATGCCAGGCAACCGTTCCAACCTCATGTGACCAACTTAATCGAAGCACAGACGACCCATGACCATGACGGTTTCGACGCCCCCTATAGGGGGCGGTAGAATTCCACGCCGATTAAATAGGGGGAGTAGGTCGGCCGGCTATGGCACGATTCCCCGAGGCTGAGGCACGCCTACTCGGTGTGAAGATTTGCATGAAGTGTAATGCTCGCAATGCTCTACGTGCCACACGCTGCCGAAAGTGCGGCTACAAAGGTCTTCGTTTGAAGAACAAGGAAGCCAAGGTCTGAGGCCTCGCTTTTTTGATTCTACTTCATTACGCCACATTTGGATTCAAGTGTGTCGGTGTATTTACAGAGTACTGGTCACCTTCGGTGATTGATGCGACGAGACTGGACGGAGGATGACGAGGCAGTCAGCCCCGTAATTGCCACCGTTCTGTTGATGGCAATCACCGTCTTATTGGCCAGTGCAGTCTATCTGTTGGTGGATGATGCCATCACAACGCCTGACAAGGGTGAACCCTATGCCAAGATGAGCGTTAGGGCTTTGGACAATGGGTACCAAGTGGTTCGTTTCACGGACCTTTCGCAAAACCTGTACACGTCCGGAGTCAGCTTCACTTTGACACCCCCTGCAGGAATCAATGCAACCTCGATCACCGGATACGCGAATGATGCTGACGTTTACGGTGCGGTTGGAGAACCCGTCACATTCCATGACAGAGACGCTTCATTCACCGTGAATCGTGGAGATTATTTCGTCATCAACGCCAGTGACACGGGTACTGATGTAGGTGGATGGACGATTTACGTCCGTTCAATCGGTCCTTCTGGAGGAGTCACCGAATTGGCGGCCCTGCCCCTTCCAGCGACGGAATGATGAGGAAGGGCTCATTCGCAGGTCTGTGGACAAACATTCCAAGATGGAGATCCTTGTGGTCAATCCGACTGAGGGAGCCATCCACAGTGCAGGTTTACCGCCTTCGAAAAGCCATCTCATTCGATGGGTTTTGATGGCAGCTCAGAGTCAACAAACCATGACCATCAGTGGTATCAGGGGTGCTGCGAGAGATGCCTGCTCCATGCGGGATGCACTCATCGAATTGGGTGTCCAAATTGAAATTGAGGAACACACGTGGACTGTGCATGGAGTTGGAAAAAATGGTTTTTCTACCCCAGAAAGCATACTTGACTTACACAACTCCGGCACCGCGTTTCGTCTCCTTTCATTTGCCTGTTTGCGCAATGGACGTGAGATTCAGATTACAGGTGACGCGACCCTGGAATCGCGAATTGATCGTGATTTCTGGAATTCACTGGGAATCGATGTGCAGTTTCAATCTGATCAACAAAATCTGCCATTTCGAATATGTGGACCATTCAACAAACAGAAGTTGACAATCGATGGATCAAAAACCAGTCAACATCTATCATCAATTCTGCTCTCAATGCCAGCAAGAAGTAAGCCACTGGATTTGACTATAGAAGGAGATATTGTAAGCTCAAGACATGCCCAGCTTTCATTCGATATTGCAGCGAAATGTGGCTCTCAAAACCAGTTTGGTAATTGGCGATTTTTACCTTGGGAATGCCAACCACCTTCACATGTCGAGATCCCAAATGATGCATCACACATTTCTTTTTGGAAGTTGTACGAGATTCTACATGGTACCAAACTCAAAATTCCAAACGTGGAACCAGAAGATTCGATAGGAGCTGAAATATTATCTGATCTGGACTTCAATATTGAACAAATCATTGATTTGAGACTGGCAAATGATCTCATTACACCGCTGGCCGCAGCATTGGCTTTGGGAGGCGGGGGGAAAATTGTGGGAGCAAGTCATGCGAGATACAAGGAAACAAATCGCATCGAGCAGACCTCAGAAATGCTTGGAAAATTTTCCATTCAGGTTGAATGTACCAATGATGGTTTGTTGATTCCTGGCGGACAATTACCAGCTTCCCCAGAAACAAATGTACAGACGTATGGAGATCATCGTATGCAGATGACGGCAGCCGTTTTGGCAACCAAGGTTGGTGCGAGGATTGAGGGAGCCAAGTTACACGAGGTTTCGTTTCCAAGATTTCTTGATTTCCTTCAACCGTGACGCCCAAAGTGACCGTCCAATTTGCCCAAACTCATTCTGAGTACAGTCGGTCGACCATGGACACAAGCCCATGGATTCGGAATGGTACGCATGTCAGCCAGCAATCGTCGCATTTCAGGCAAGGATAGTTGCTGATTTGCTTTCACGGCTCCACGGCAGGATTTCATGAAAGCAATTTCATCGGCAAGATTCTCAACCGTTTCCAATCGTTTTGCACCCGATTCCAATTCTGAAAGGACGTCAGAAATGAACGATTCGAGTCTTTCACTGCCTAGAAGTAATTGAGGGACTGCGACCAAGTTGAGTTCTTGATCAAAAGCAAATCCAATATCACCCATCTTTTCGCTATTGCCTCGCAGAGTTTCAGATTTTGATGCACTCAAGTCAAGTGGAATGGGGGACACCAATTCTTGACTTTCCCAAGAAGTCATGTTGGCTCTAAGACGCTCGTAACGTACACGTTCATGCAACGCATGCTGATCAATGACAAACAATTCATCGGCACCTTGCGCGAGTATGTATGAATCGGCAAATTGGGCCAAAGGAATCATCTCGGGAACATCCGTCACCTCGACATCCAATGGACTCGGCTCTGAAAGTGGGGAAACGCTATGTTCACCCGTGCACCAACGATGTAAATCACGCTCCGCACTGGATAGAGCCGGTGCAATCTTTTCAACTCCTAAATCTGGAAGAGTTTGCTGAGTGAGTGGCGACTCACTTACCTTAAATTCAGATTTCTTAATCGGTTTTTCAATCGGCCCAGCATAAGTGATTCGAGTTTGTGCGGATTCGGCCCAAACCGGGAGTGGGGCATGCTCCTTCTTGGGTGAATCAACCTCGACTGAAATCGATTCAATCGGGCTGGAATCTGGTGTCATTGAGCCGGTCGGCAATTCGAGTAAAGTGTGCTTGATTGCACGCTCTAATCTTTCCAACACCCGCCATGAATTCTTGAGGCGAACTTCTCTCTTCGTAGGGTGTACATTCACATCCACTTCATCCGCAGGAAGATTCAACTTGAGGACGCAAATTGGATGCCTACCAACCATCAATCTTGTGTGATAACCTCTCCGAATGGCCTGTGTAAAGGGGGAGTTAGCCACAGGCCGACCATTGATGATGACATGAATTTCATCACCCTTCGAACGATTCAACTCAGGCGGGGAAATCCAACCTGACCATTCTTCATCTCCAGGGGCATTGGCATCATCTTCAGAACATTGCAATGCAACCAATCGTTCAGCGGATGCCCCGATTAAATCGAATAGACGATCTGTCGCCTCAACACCAGGGGGGGTATCGAGTACAATACGTCCATCAATACTCACCGTGAATCCAATGGTAGGATTACAAAGGGCCTGAGCAACCACAATATCGACAATGGCTGAAGATTCTGTAGCTGGACGCTTTTGGAATGAAAGTCTTGCAGGGATGTTGGCAAAAAGATGGATCACTTCAATGACAGTTCCTGGTGCAATGCCCGTGGGCTCAAGTGGATGCTTGGTACCATCATGTACCGAGATGGAAATACCGTCAGAGTTTGCAACCCGACTTGAAACCTTGAGTTGACTCACCATACCGATACTGGCCAGAGCTTCACCCCGGAATCCAAGCGTATGGATGGCACTCAAGTCCGTTGCAGTGGACAATTTACTGGTGGCATGACGTGTCACAGCCAATTCTAGTTCTTCACTAGGAATCCCACTTCCATCATCGATGATTGCAATTCGTTCAAATCCACCTCTCTCGATTTCAATACGAATCCGACTCGAGCCAGCATCAATGCTATTTTCGACCAATTCCTTGACCACTTGAGCGGGACGCTCAACGACTTCACCAGCGGCAATATGGCCAATCGTATCATCATCCAATTGCAATATTGGACGGCGATCATCTACAGATACAACCATGTTACTCCTCCAACCATTCATGGCGCTCTTTGAGCATACCACGCAATTCGTAAATCAAATCCATCGCATCTCTGGGACTAAGCATATCGGGATCAACTTCTGATAACCGGTTCTCGATTTCAGATTCTTTTTCCACGATTCGAGTTGGTGGGTTTTGGCTCCATCCAAATAGCGATGATTGACCTGCCTCTCTTTGCATCGGAACACCTCCTTCACCTGCCCGAGCTCCTTGAGCTTGTGATTCAAGGAACAAGAGTAAATCTCTGGCGCGTTCGACAACCGGAGTGGGGAGTCCCGCCAAACCAGCCACCTGCACTCCATAGGAATCATCACATGGACCTTCAGCAATGGTGTGAAGGAAGGTGATTTCCCCTCCAGAGTCGGCAATTTGAACATGGATGTTGTGCAGACCTGGGACCTCATCAGCCAATCCAACCAATTGGTGGTAATGGGTTGCGAAGAGGGTGCGACTACCGATTCTTCGAGCGATATCTTCTGTGACGGACCAAGCAATTGCAAGGCCATCAAAGGTCGATGTCCCACGACCAATCTCATCGAGTAGAACCAGGCTCTTCGGTGTGGCCCGACGTAAGATATGGGCAACCTCGATCATTTCCATCATGAATGTCGACCGCCCGCGTCGCAAATCGTCATGCGCACCAACCCGGGTAAAGACGCGGTCGACCAAACCAAGCCGTGCTTTTGTGGCTGGAACGTAGGAGCCAGACTGTGCAAGAATGGAAATGAGGGCGCAGGTTCGCAAGTAGGTTGATTTCCCACCCATGTTTGGTCCTGTCAGAAGCAGAAAACGTCTCTTAGCATCAAATCGAATATCATTGGGGACAAATCTTCCATCTGCCTCGAGTACAGGGTGTCGGGCCCCGGAGATATCCAATCGCTCATCATCCGTGATGTGGGGGCGCGTCCATGAGCGTAGCCTAGCATGATGGGCAAATGAGGACAGAACATCTACGGTCGATACTTTTCGAGCGATTGCAGAGAGGGTACTGGTTTCTGCTTTGACTTCATCTCGCAATGCTCCGAATAACTTGAATTCAATTGCATTGGCTCGACTGTCAGCATTCAATATGACATCTTCCCATTCCTTCAATTCGGGAGTGATATAGCGTTCAGCGTTGGTCATGGTTTGTCTTCGAATCCAATCTTCTGGTACCTTGTCTAGATGTGTCTTTGTAACTTCGATGAAGTAACCAAATTGCCGATTATATTTCACTTTCAGGCTCGGAATATCGAGTTGCTCTCTTTGAGTGCTTTCCAGTTCGGCTAGCCAACTGGTTCCTTTGGCGGCCTTGGTCCGAAGATTATCCAATTGTTCATCATAACCTTCCCGGAATAAACCACCATCACGAATCAGGGCTGGTTGCTCGGGACGGAGGGCATCTTCGACTCGTTCCTTCAGAGATTCTAGCTCACTTAATCCGACTGAGCATTGGTTCAACAAGGGGTCATCCGATTCCTGAAGCAACCCTTGCAAAGCTGGCATTCGTGAAAGGCAATCGCAAATTGCCAACAAATCCCTCCCATTGGCCCGATTGTAAGCCAATCGAGTGGAAAGGCGCTCTAAATCACGCATCGCTTTGAGACTCGCCCGAATTTCTCTCAATCTTCGATTCGCATTGACCAAAATACCGACTGCAGCGTGTCGATGCTCGATCTCTGAAGAATCCATCAATGGACGAAGGAGCCACTCCTTCAACAGACGACGGCCCATCCAAGTCTGTGTTGAGTCGATGGCTTGTAGGAGGCTACCGACTTTTTCGCCAGACAAGGTTTGAACCAATTCGAGATTGCGGAGTGTGGTTTGATCCAACAACATGTGGGTCGCATCGGCACCGAGGTGAATCTCTCTCAGTGGAACAGCATCGACAAGATGTAGTTTCGAGAGGTATGCGGTGGCTAAGCCTGCCGCTTCCATCGCCAAAGGCCTGGAATCCAAGTCAAGGCTACCCAAATCACTCATCTCAAGCACATTGCGCAGGGCTTGAAGGCGACCCTTGCTCGGTATATCGTGGATGCTCAGAACAAGACCATCGGTTTCACGAAGAAGACTGAGAATTGATTCTTGTTTGGAATCCTTTCCACTCATGACCAATTCACGTGGACCCCAGCGTAGCAATTCATCTCGCAATCGCTCAAACCGACCACTTCCCTCGAATTCAGTCGATGATGCGCGTCCACTAGAGGGATCGACTACTGCGATTCCAAGCGATTCACCCTTAAGGACAACCGCTGAAAGCAGTGCACTACCGTCTTCACCAATCAATTCCTCTTCATACAAAGAACCCGGGGTGTATACCCGAGTTACAATTCGACGTAGAATCTTCTCACCCGGTTGTAATTCTTCGGCCTGCTCACACAAGGTGACCTTGTAGCCAGCCCGTAGCATCCGCTGGAGATAACCCTCCACAGAATGCCAAGGGAAACCTGCCATTGGAACGGGGTTTTCGCTATTCTTGTCACGGCTGGTCAATGTGATTCCCAATACTTCTGATGCGGCAACTGCATCCTCATAGAACATCTCATAGAAATCACCCATTCTGAAGAATAGAACCGTATCAGGATGTTCAGCCTTGATTTCCGCATACTGGTCGAGCATGCTGGGTCCCTTGGCCATGGGCCAAAGCACCCTTGAGCACAGCCTATGAAACAAACGGCCGTTCACTTCGTGAACGAAAGATTCTGAATCTGAATCGATTCAAAACTACAGGACATCGTGTTTACGCAACAATGCGTGTCCACCAAATCCGAAAAAGGCGACGAATGTCATCACCAAAATCAAGTCACCCAGTAGTGACAAGCTTCGAAGAAGCGATTGTTGGGCCATTGGATCAATGGTGATACGGGTCTCGCCGTCTTCGCTGAACATTACCACATTCTCACCCGATAGCGAAGCTGAATGCAAATCAATCGGAGTTCCATCGGGCAACTTCACCAATGTTGGGTTTTGGTCTCCGATTTCCATGTTGTGTAAGCCGTTTTCACTCTGGAACCAAAGCATGTTATTTGAGTCCATAGCGATGGTTTCAATCCCTATAGAGCCGGAAACTCGGTGCATGTCCCTCCCTACAGTGGTGTCCGAAGTAATCCCGTAAATCGAGTCTCCACCTGCCACGATGGCAATCAAACAATTCTGGGTGCATCCTTCGAAGTGATCGTCAACGGCGATGATCGTATGGAGTGGTGCACCTGCTCCACGATGAAGCATGGTCAAGATGGGTGAGCCGCTGGAGTTTCGCTCAGCCTCAATGAGTACTTCGGAAGAGAGACCCAAAGCCGGATTGCTGGTCTGATCGTGTCCGATGATCAGTGCTCCACCGGACACTGATTCAATTTCATCAAGACTGATGTCGTTGATTGGATAGGTTGCACCCTCGCTGATATTCAATCCTGTCCAAGAATGAACGGTGCGAGATGCCGCCATTTCGGCAATCAGCCAACCACTGGCCAATTGGCCATCCAGTGAAACGATATCCGGTGCTGAACCTTGCCAATTCAAGGAACGCGGTGCAATGCTGCTATCTCCGGCAATCATCACACCGAACCACCCATCTTCGCCGCCCACCAACCAGAGGTTACTGGAACCACCAATCGCTGTGGCATTGCAGTTACACTGTAGTGTATCCCAGGTACCTGAATCGCCCCGATGCATCAATTCCAACTCGCCGTCAATATCCACCAAAGCAAGAGCATGTTGACCATCTTCAGCCCAAATCACATCAACCACAGGTCCTTCAAGACCGGTATCAGTTGTAGAAACTCCTGGTAAAACCTGAGCTTGGTTGACCCAACCGGCTCCAAGTAGGATGAAAATTCCCAGTGCACCCATGGCCACCCAAGGTCGCTCTCTGGGCGAATCGACGAATGAAAACAAGCGCTCAATGAGATTGGTCACGGTACCCCTGTAGCCTAGAGAGTTGAAGAACATGTCCACTATCCGCTGTGAATCGCCACCGTAGGTGGCTGGATGGATTCATATACGGGCTGACGGTGGCCGTGCCCCGAGGGAGTCAACCATGGCACGTAAACCCGCAAAGATGTACCGCCGGCTAAAGGGCCAGGCATACACTCGTCGAAAGTACACCGGTGGTGTACCAAACAACCGGATCATGCGCTTCCACATGGGGAACCGCAAGGCTGCTGAAGCTGATGAATTTCCTGTCGTCCTCAATATGAGTGTTGATGAAAGTTGTCAAGTCCGCCATACTGCTCTTGAGGCTGCACGTGTTATTTCCAATGCGACCATTCGGGATGTTGCTGGTCAAGATGGCTATGCCCTTCGAGTCCACGTTTATCCTCACCACATCCTTCGGGAAAACAAGCAAGCCACTGGAGCCGGTGCAGATCGTGTATCTCAAGGGATGCGCTGTGCATTCGGCAAGAACGTTGGAACTGCTGCTCGTTGCAAGCGTGGCACGACAGTCATTTCTATCTCAACTGTACCCAAGAACTTCATGGTTGCCAAGGATGCACTTCGCAAGGCCAGCATGAAAATTCCAAGCCCATGCACAACCAAGGTTGTCAAGGGACACGAGCACCTCAAGGGTCTGGTTTGAAGCAACCAATTCTAGGGCGGTGTAGTCAACTACACCTAGTTTCATCCAGGGAATCGGCTTTTTTGAGAAACCGCCTAAATCGACGTTTTTTGCGGCATGTAAGTAGAACCTTTCATAAGCAGTTTGAGCGGCTTACCTTGATAATCGCATGGGATGCGAGAATGAAAAAGGTGAATTGAATGGAATTTAATGTAAGAAAAACAATGACCGAATTGGGTGGCGCTTTCGCTGTCACTTGGTTGGTCTTTGGAATAACAGTATGGTCTGGTGACGTAGGTGCATCAGAACCAGCAGTGGTTGGTCTAGGCCTAGCCTCTGTAGGTGGTGTTTTGGCAATGGCAATCGCTTGGATGGCCTTCAAGGGTGCAGATATCCTGCCTCCTGTAACATGGATGAAGCACATGTCAAACACAGACAACTTGTCTGATGTTGATGCATGGATCAACACTGTAATCACATTGGTTGCACAGATTGTTGGTGCTGCTTTGGCGATCTTCCTGATGGCCGAAATCACTACGGATTACATCACGTACGCTCAGGCTCACGGTACAGGCCAGGCAGCTTGGGAATTCGATGCAATGACTGTCATGAGCATCGTTGCAGCTGGTGCAGTCCTAGGACACATCAGCTCAAAGGTTGACTCGGTTTGGGCAATGCCTGTTGCTGTTATGGCAATGGCAGGAATCATCAACTTCGAGTCCGCTGCAGACATGGCATCAATGATCATGAACGACACTGGTGACATGATGGCTGTTGCAGTACCATGGATTGTCGATGGTATCTGCGTCGGTGCAGGTGCTCTTATCGGTGGAATGATCGATGAGAACCTACCTGGCGAAGAAGAGTAAGTAAAACCACTCTGAAAAGTTAACACAAGATAACACACATGTCCCTCAAGGGCGCTTCGGTGCCCTTGAGGGGCTTTTTTTTTGGTCGACCAATTGTTCAAAACCGAAGGGCTGTTCGCCCAATCATGGTAGAGGATACAACGACGCTCGACTTGCGCGTTGAATTGCTCAAAGAAAGTGTGGCCAATGCACCAGTCGTATGGAAGGAAGGGTATCCTTACTTTGTCCACCCACTCTCTGACGGCGTCCCTCGACAATCTGCTGAATTGCTCTCTGCAGCCAGAGATTTGATCTCGGAGAATGTTGATTGGGATTCAATTGACATTATCTTGGGCATTGAGGCCATGGGCATTCCTTTGGCAGCCGCTCTGTGCCTCTCGAGTGGCAAACCGCTTGTGGTTGGCCGTAAACGTGCCTATGGACTCCCTGGAGAAGTTGCGATTGACCAATCCACAGGGTACTCAAAAGGCCAAATCTTCCTCAATGATATCGAAGTTGGTGCTCGAGTCTTGATTGTCGATGATGTTGTTAGTACAGGAGGAACACTGCATCCTATTCTGAGGGCTATCGAGGCCTGTGGTGCAATCGTCCAAGACTGCTGGATTGTCTTTGAGAAGGGAGACGGGATGGATAAGATTCGAGCGGATGGCGATTGGGCCCTCAACAGCTTGGTCAAAATCCAGATGGAAGGCGACAAAGTGACCATTGTTGAGTAGTCCCACCCGAAGGGTGGATTCATCAATGAGTGGTTGGACGGCGAGTTGAGGCGATTTCATGGACATGGACCGACACGACTTCGAACTCGACGAATTGATCGAGCGAATCAAGTCTAATGACAACCGCCTTGTAGCCCTCCAGGTCCCTGAGGGGTTGAAGATGCAAGCATTGGACATGATGGATGCTATAGAACACGAAACTTCGGCTAAGATTGTGCTTGCAGCAGACCCTTGCTATGGGGCCTGTGATTTGGTCCATGACAAGATGCAACGCATGGGTGTTGAGTTGGTCGCACACATGGGACACTCGCAGATGAACATCGATTCAGGTATGCCCACACAATTCATCAATGTCACTTACGATGGAGACCCAGCCATAGATCCTGTATTGCCGATTCTCGCTGAGCATCATGCGATTGCTGTTCAAAGACTTGCAAATGCACAAACAGAGGGAGATATTTCTTCTGAAGATGCTCAAGATCGATTCCTAGATGCTGTGGGTCGTATTGCGCCCTTGACAGGAACCAAACTTGGACTCGTTGGAAGTATCCAGCATCTCCATCTGATTTTTGATTACAAGGAGCGGCTAGAAGCAGCTGGTTTTGAGGTCGAGGTACCCGTAGGTGGCGCTCGTCTGACCTTCCCAGGACAAGTCTTGGGTTGCAATTATTCGGGGGACCAAGACGATATTGGACACTATCTCTTCCTTGGAAGTGGAGACTTCCACCCGATTGGACTTGTCCTCCATACTGGTAAGCCGCTTGCGATGCTCGACCCTTACTCGGGAGATGCTGAAGAGATGTCCTTTGGGAGGATTGAACGGATTCTAAGACAACGCTTTGGCCTCATCATGGCTTGTGATCAAGCACAAACTTTCGGAATCCTGATTGGAGAAAAACCTGGGCAAATGCGTCGTACGCTGGCTTTACGGATGAAGAAAATCCTCGAAAAGCACGGCAAGAAGGGGTATTTGCTCGCGCTTGAACATGTTGGGCCTGAACTGATTGATTTCTATCCCGTCGATGCTTTCGTCAACACAGCTTGCCCGCGAATTGCCATTGACGATTCGGTACGATATGCCAAACCACTCATCACACCGTTTGAGCTCGAGGTTGCGTTAGGAGAGAAGCAGTGGGAAACCGGGTATCAATTCGATGAAATCCCGTAATGTCCGTAGATACGCGCACCACACCATCGGGGGTGCGTACCCCTGTGACATTCCATATCTTCAAGAACAGCCAACATTGGGAGCCATCGATGGCCGAATACCTGAATCGGATTGGCGCGGGCCTCATCTTGCTCGATGCTGCGCCACTTTCCTATGATTGGGTACCACCCAAAGTTGTCGGGCGCGAGCAGGAGCAAGAGCAATTGGCAGGCATGTTTGCATCCATTGGTACTTCCGGCATGTCTTGCAGGGCAGTAATCACCGGCAATGTCGGTAGCGGCAAAACCGTCCTCAGTCGATCGTTTGCTGATGATCTAACCCGTCACCTATCCACCGTTAGAGCCATTCAACCCGTTCATGTGAATTGCCGGAATCATCCAACCACCTCCCAAGTCCTGCAACGAATCGCAACCTCATTGGATGATCGTCACCCTGAACGTGGATTCTCAGCTTCAGAAGTGATTCAAGGAATCCGTAGGAATTTACGAACACGTAACCAACATATGTTACTGATACTCGATGAAGTCGACCATTTGTTGAGAAAAGATGGAGGCGACCTCCTCTATCAATTGCTCAGAATCGATGAGGGGCGCAATGAGGCCGGCACCCTTTCCCTGATTCTCGTCAGTCAAGAGCAAGTCTTGGATCAACTTGAAGGAGCCATCATCTCTCGATTTGGACGCTCGAACCACCTGAGATTGAAATCCTATACAGATATGCAATTGAAGGCGATTGCAGCCCAACGTGCTGAGCTTTCAACACGTACCGGTACAGTAAGTGAGGATATTCTTACACTCATTGGCCAGGCCTCTGCAGATACGGGCGATGCCCGAGTCGCCATCGAATTACTCGAAGCTGCAGTGATGCGGGCGGAGAAGGGAGGGTTTCAGCAGGTTGAGCCGTTGCATGTCCAACGTGACGCTGCATCTAGGGGCCGAGCTGTGGAGCCAAGTGTGGTCGACGAACTAAGCCAACATGAGCAGCTGATACTTCTGGCAATCTGTCGACGGTTGCGACGAGATCCTGAAGTCACTTCGGGAGATGCTGAGAAATTGTACCATGTTGTTTGTGAAGAGTATGAGCTCAAGCCCCGAGGATACACCACTTTCTGGAAACATCTGAAAGCTTTGGAAACCCGAGGATTGATGGAATCGCGTACCGCAACCGCCACAGTGGGACGTGGAAGAACACAACACATCACAATGCCCCAAAGCCTGCCTGGACAGCTAGAAGCACGTCTTGAGCATGCATTAGACCAGTAATTTAGTCGAAAATCCACCCCCCACCTACGGTGGAATAAGCCGAACCGCTCTTATAGGGGGCAACAGTCGCCGAGGCGCACGAGGTTTGAGCATGGCTGAACAAGTTTTCAAAGCGGTCGTCAATGACACCAACCCATCCAGTGGTGGAAAGTCATATGCGGTCGATATTAGCGGTTCGAACTACAACCATTTCCTAGGAAAGAAAATCGGCGATTCTGTGGACGGTATTTTCGTCGGAGATGGCGAAATCAGCCTCGGTGGATTCAAACTCGAAATCACAGGTGGATCGGACCTGACTGGGACACCCATGCGAGTGGACCTTGATGGTGGCGGCCGCAAGAAGGTCCTCGTATCTCCCTCAACTGGATTCAAGGGCCACAAGATTGTGAAGAAGAAGGGTGGACGTTATCGCTACACATACGATGGTCTACGAAAGAGACGTGCATTCCGTGGAAACGTCATCTCCTCAGACACACGCCAAATCAACCTCAAGATTGTCGAGAGTGGGAACAAAACACTCTCCGACATCTTCTCCTCCAGCAGCGGTGACGACGCTGGAGAAGGTGATGGAGCGGAGTGAACAGGAGCTGTGACACCAGATGGCCAAGAAGCGTCAGCTCCCAGGCCAACCTGAAGTGAACATTGGAATGGTCGGCCACGTTGACCATGGCAAGACAACACTCACACAGGCACTCTCTGGAACTTGGACCGATACACATTCGGAAGAGAGGAAAAGAGGCATCAGCATCAAGCTAGGATATGCCGACACCGCATTCTATCGAACCAAAAAAGGAGATTCCTATGCAATGGGCAAACGACCCGATGGCAAGGACGATGATTCCAAAGAATTACTCCGTGCGGTTTCTTTCGTCGATGCACCAGGTCACGAGACGCTGATGGCCGTGATGATTTCTGGGTCGTCAATCATGGATGGGGCACTGCTGTTGGTCGCTGCCAATGAACAATGCCCTCAGCCACAGACTCGAGAACACTTGATGGCATTGGAAATTGCTGGGATTGAAAATATTGTAGTTGTTCAGAACAAGATTGACTTGGTCAGTCGAGAACGTGCAATCGAATCCCATGGTGAAATCAAGAACTTCTTGAAAGGGACAATCGCAGAGAATGCACCAATTATTCCGGTTAGTGCACATCATGACGTCAACCTTGACATCCTTATCGATGCAATTGAAGACACCATTCCAACACCAGACTTGCGAGAGAAAGAGGATGGACTGATGTATGTTGCTCGCTCGTTTGACATCAATCGTCCAGGAACTCGTCCATCAAAACTCAAAGGTGGAATTATTGGAGGTTCTGTTGTCTCAGGCAATTTCGCTGAAGGTGATGCCATTGTCATTGCACCTGGTCGAAAGATTACAGAAGGCAACAAATCTCACTGGGAGCCGATTGAAACGAAAATATCCAGTGTTCAAGCCGGTGGACTGGATTTGGAATCAGTACATGCCGGTGGATTGTGTGGTATTGCGACACCTCTAGATCCATTTCACACAAAATCTGACAACTTGTCTGGCCAAGTAATGGCCAAAATTGGGGAATTACCCCCCGTATGGGATACCCTTGATGTCACCCTGAATTTGCTCAAGCAAATGGTCAGTGGAGATAGCGATGGAGAAAACGTACGACCTCTCCAACCCGGTGAAATGCTGATGCTTAATTCAGCAACTGCAACCAGCGTAGGTGTTGTTTCTGCAGTCAAAGGAAAGGATGCAACACTAAACCTGCGCCTGCCCATCTGTGCATTGGCTGGTAGTCGAATCACTCTTTCACGCCGTGTTGGAAGTCGCTGGAGACTTATTGGACACGGTATTATTGCAGGGTGAGCCCGTGACGGGTATTCTGGTAGACACCTGTGGATGGGTGGCTGTTGTCGATTCTAGAATCAATGTCGATTTGGCTTTAGAACAACAACTTGGACCTGTTGAACTCAAAATTACACAATCTGTCATCAATGAATTAGAGCATCTAGCCATGCAAGATTCACGGAATTTGTTGTTGAGTTTACTCTACGAAAGGTGTGAAGTTGTTTCTGGGGAAGGTGAGCATACGGATGACGAATTGTTGAGTTTAGCCATCAGTCATAATTGGCCGGTGCTGACCGTCGATAAGGAACTGAAAAACCGACTACACAATGCGAATGGATCAATTATCGAAGTCCACGGTTCGAAGGTACTACGATACATTGAGTGATACCATCAGTCCAGTGGATGGGAGATTGGAATTCCATTCTTATCAGTCATGTTTAGAGTCCATCGAAGCGTTTTGATGACCCCTCTTAGAGCAGTGACATTTCGGATTGCTTCTGCATTAGATCTCTGATCCATTTTTGCGCTATGGTAGTGTTTTTCCCACAACACCCTGCGTTCCTCGGCCTCCCGTAGCATTTCGCGCAACTCCTCTGCAGAGCGTGGTTTACCGGCTGGATTCATACTCGGGTGCGGAAAAACGGCCGCTTTTGAAACTGGCGCTAGCTTGAATTGATAAAATCAGGGTAAAGTGAACATTTCATCATCGCCGTGACCATCCATCAACCCAATCTTAACCGCACAGTCAATCCAAGCATGAGCATAATTAATCGCGCCGAAGGCTCGAACTAAATCGCCTTGCTCGACAAACCATTGAGCATCTGAAGCGTACGAATCCGCCATTTGCATCATGATTGCTAAGCGTTTTCCTTCCTCGGAATCATCTGAATGAAGTGGTGTTGCTTTGTTTCGAGCAGCTTGTGTCAGATTGAGATATCGCTCCATCAACTCGGATGTGACTTCAACATGAGGCTCAGACATCCGCACCCTCCCGAATCGAAATTAGTCTGCGGACGTCCTCGGCTCGACCCAAGGACTCGTACAATTCGATGGCACGACTGAGCATCCCTGTATCTTCAGCATCTCTAGCTGCTTCAAAGATTACCTGCCTCTGCTCCCAATCAAGACGACGAATCTCACCCGATGAGATTTCTTCAAACAGCAATTTCCGACGATTTACCAGATGTGGACCTATCCACATTCGAACTAGACCATCACGTGTGGCGGAAAGCATTCTATCAGCTTGATTCGAAGACAATAGGTCCCCTGCTGGACGACGTTCAAAGTCATCCCCTGATGGTAATCGGATGAGATCACCTGCAACATCCAATGCCCACCAGCCTTCACCTGTCCAGGCCGCCTGCATTGGGACCAATCCATCCCCTGGGATCCGGTCAATACGATCCCAGCCGAATGGATTTGGGACACCTTCCTGCAAACTTCCATCTGCATTTTGAATTAAAATACGGCCACGGTGAAGACGAGATACCCAAGACCAGCGAGTGGTTTCGATTCGACGTTGCGCATCATCACCACCCAAACGCAGTGCTCGTAGACAACCATCTTCGTCCTGAGCAAGTAAGATTTCTCGA
>MDTB01036342.1_pt1 | contig 17389 bp, 11 predicted proteins | sample 811161 | NCBI WGS metagenome assembly MDTB01 (sample SAMN05326650, study PRJNA326480) | marine metagenome | isolation source: seawater | place: Mediterranean Sea | collected 2009
ACCATCAACTACTGATATTGAAGGGGCTAGTTCTTTTCCTGCAGAGGGTCTTTCAGAAGTTTCAATTACTTCTACGCTGCTCATTCCAGTAAGTTCATCTGTTTTAGCTCTTACAGTTACTCCATCAACTATGTCTGTGAATCTAATCTTTCCTTTAACTTCAGAAATAATTGGGCGAGTATATGGATCCCATCCAGCAACTTTTGTTCCAGGCTCAATGATTGCACCATCTTTTACAAATAAGGTAGATCCATAAGGGATTTTGTGTTTTTCAACAAGCTTCCCCTGATCATCGCTTAAAGTAACTAGAGTATTTCTAGAGATAACAACTTCATTTTTATCTTTATTTGTGACTGTTTTAATATCATCAGAAAAATTAATTACGCCGTTATTTTCTATAACTACAGCATTATCTTCTGAAGAGCTTGATGCAGCACCACCGATATGGAACGTTCTCATTGTCAATTGAGTTCCTGGCTCGCCAATCGATTGGGCAGCAACAACCCCGACTGCTTCTCCTCTATGAACTAAATGACCTCTTGCAAGATCACGTCCATAACATTTAGAGCAGACTCCATATTTTGATTCACAGGTCATTGGAGATCTTACTTTTAAAGAGCTTAAATTGAGATCATCAATAACTGGAATAGAATCTTCATCAATCATGTGTCCAGCTGGGAAAATTTCTTTATCATCTTTGTCGGTAAGTTTTTCAGCTATGACCCTACCAAGAATTCTTTCAGTAAGAGGCTGAATAATCTCACCTCCATCTATTATTGATGAAATTACAATTGATTGATCAGTTCCACAATCTTCTTCGATTACAACAGAGTCCATAGCAACATCACAAAGCCTTCTAGTAAGGTATCCAGAGTTTGCAGTTTTCAATGCGGTATCAGCTAGGCCCTTACGCGCTCCATGAGTTGATATAAAGTATTGAAGAACGGATAAGCCCTCTCTAAAGTTTGCAGTAATAGGAGTTTCTATAATTGATCCATCAGGCTTTGACATAAGACCTCTCATACCTGATAACTGCCTAATCTGTGCAGGCGAGCCTCTAGCTCCAGAATCAGCATAAATAAATACAGAATTAAATGATGGCTGCTCGGCTTCTTTTCCATCCTCATCCACAGCAACGTCAGTACTAATCTTAGCCATCATTGCCTTAGCAACCTTTTCATTTGCGCGTGACCAAATATCGATCACTTTATTGTATCGCTCACCTTGCGTTACAAGGCCTGAAGAAAACTGACTCTCAATTTCTTTTACTTCTTTCTCAGCTGAATCAATAATCGAAGGCTTTTCTTCTGGAATAACAAAATCATCTACGCCAATAGATGAACCGGATCGGGTTGAATAATCGAATCCAAGATACATTAACTGATCAGCAAAAATTACTGTCGATTTCAATCCCGCCTTTCTGTATGAGATATCAATTAATTTTGAAATGAGTTTTTTATCTAATGTCTTGTTAACATTATCGAAGCCAACTTCAATAGGTGTAATCCTCCAGATCAAAACCCTTCCAACTGTTGTCTCTTCAAGAAACTTTCCTTTGTCAGCATTTGTAATTCTTACTTTAATTTTTGCATGCAGATCTATGGTTTCAGATTCATAAGCTCTAAGAACTTCATCTGGATTACTAAATACCCTTCCAGATCCTGTAGCACCAATTTTTTCTCTAGTCATATAGTAAAGACCTAATACAACATCTTGAGATGGATTGATAATTGGTTCTCCATTGGCAGGAGATAAAATATTATTTGTTGACATCATTAAAGCCCTAGCCTCAAGTTGAGCCTCAATTGTTAATGGAACGTGAACTGCCATTTGGTCACCATCAAAATCTGCATTAAAAGCAACACATACTAATGGGTGAAGTTGTATAGCTTTTCCCTCAACTAACAATGGTTCAAAAGCTTGGATGCCTAGCCTATGTAGAGTTGGAGCCCTGTTAAGAAGAACAGGATGTTCTCTAATGACATCTTCGAGTATCTCCCAAACTTCTGGAGTTTCTCTTTCAACCAACTTTTTAGCAGCTTTAATAGTTATAGCTAGCTCTCTTTGTTCAAGCTTGCCGTAGACATATGGCTTAAATAGTTCAAGGGCCATTTTCTTTGGTAAGCCGCATTGATGAAGTTTCAAATTAGGACCAGCAACAATTACAGATCTCCCAGAATAATCAACTCGCTTACCTAGGAGGTTTTGTCTAAATCTTCCACCCTTACCTTTGATCATATCAGCCAATGATTTGAGTGGTCTTTTGTTGGTACCAGTAATGACTCTGCCTCTTCTTCCATTATCTAGAAGCGCATCTACACTCTCTTGAAGCATTCTTTTCTCATTCCTAACAATAATGTCAGGAGCACCAAGCTCAAGCAGTCTTCTTAACCTATTATTTCTATTAATTACTCTGCGGTATAAATCATTTAGATCAGAAGTCGCAAATCGCCCGCCTTCTAAAGGAACAAGTGGCCTTAAATCAGGTGGAAGAACTGGCAATGCATTCATGATCATCCATTCAGGCTTATTACCAGAATCTTTAAAGGCCTCAAGCAGCTTTAAACGCTTTGAAAGCTTCTTTAGCTTAGTTTCAGAGTTTGTTTGAGGTACTTCTTCTCTTATTATCTTAATTTCTTCATCTAAATCTATTTCTTGAAGCAGTTGCTGAACGGCCTCAGCTCCCATGCCAGCTGTGAATTCATCACCGTATTCATCAAATGCTTCAATATATTCTTCTTCTGTTAAGATTTGGCATTTTTCTAGTTCTGTTAGACCTGGATCAGTGATGATATAGCTTTCAAAATAAAGAACTCTTTCAATCTCTCTTAACGTTAAATCTAATAGTAAGCCTATTCTTGATGGTAATGATTTAAGGAACCAGATATGAGCAACAGGAGCTGCTAATTCGATATGCCCCATTCTGTCCCGTCTTACTTTTGCCAACGTCACTTCGACACCACATTTTTCGCAAACTACACCTCTGTGCTTCATTCTCTTATATTTTCCACAAACGCACTCGTAGTCTTTAACTGGACCAAAAATCTTTGCACAAAATAAACCATCTCGTTCAGGCTTAAACGTTCTATAGTTAATAGTTTCTGGTTTTTTGACCTCACCAAATGACCATGACCTCACCATTTGAGGTGAAGCTAGGCCTGCACTAATAGAAGAAAAATCTTCTTGGTTAGACTTTAATAAGTTTAATAAATCTCTCAAAATTTTCTCCTAATTTTCTGAATCAAGTTCAATGTTTATTCCTAAGGACTTTATCTCTTTACTCAGAACATTAAATGACTCAGGTACATTTGCATCCATAGCATAATTTCCATCTACAATGTTTTTATACATCTTAGTTCTACCAGCAACATCATCCGATTTAACTGTAAGCATTTCCTGAAGTGTGTAAGCTGCTCCATAAGCTTCGAGCGCCCATACCTCCATCTCACCAAATCTTTGGCCACCGAACTGGGCTTTACCGCCCAGAGGTTGCTGAGTAACAAGACTATATGAGCCAGTAGATCTGGCATGCATCTTGTCATCAACGAGGTGGTTCAGTTTAATCATATACATATAACCTACAGTTACCGGCCTTTCAAACTTCCTGCCCGTTCTTCCGTCATATAGAGTGATCTGACCAGACTCATCCAAACCAGCCTCGGTGAGAAGCGATTTAATCTGTGATTCTTTGGCACCATCAAATACTGGTGTAGCAACTGGCATGCCATCCCTAAGATTTCCAGCAAGCGTCATAATTTCAGTGTTTGATAATGAGTTTAAGTTTTCCTTGATAGCTGCATCACTGTTGTAAAGTTTGTCTAAATATTTTTTAAGCTCATCAGCTTTAGCATTTTCTTTTATCATGAGATTAATTTTTTCTCCAATGCCTTTCGCTGCAGCACCTAAATGAGTTTCTAGAACCTGACCAACATTCATCCTAGAGGGTACACCCAGAGGATTTAAGACTACATCAACAGAATTACCCTGCTCATCATATGGCATGTCTTCGATTGGCATAATCTCGGAAATGACCCCTTTATTACCATGACGACCAGCCATCTTATCACCTGGCTGAATGCGTCTTTTAATTGCCATGTAGACTTTAACAATCTTGATAACGCCAGGTGCTAGATCGTGCCCGCGAGTAATTTTTTGTTTCCTCTCTTCGAACTTTTCTTTAATTTCTTTGAGATGTTTCTTCAGCTGCTTTTCTGCATCTTCGATTTTTTTGTTCGCGCTTTCATTATCAGTTCTTACTGATAATAATGAATCAAGCTCTAACTCTGAAAGATCAGAGGCATCTGGCTTTGAGCCTTTCTTTAAACCAGTTCCTTTAACAACTTTGTTGCCTTTAATTAAGTCAACTAATCTTATTTTTGTTGCCTGATTAACAATTCTGATTTCGTCATCAGAATCTTTTTGTGCGTCTGCGAGATGGTCAGATTCAATGGACTTCGTTCTCTCATCCTTTCCAACACCATCTCGAGTAAAGACTTCTACTCCTATAACTGTTCCATTTGTACTTGAAGGAACGCGGAGTGAAGAATCTTTTACATCTGAGGCCTTTTCACCAAATATAGCACGCAGTAGTTTTTCTTCGGGTGAAAGCTGTGTCTCACCTTTAGGAGTAATTTTACCGACCAATATATCACCAGCTTTTACTTCGGCACCTACGTAAACAATTCCACAATCATCTAACTTTCCTAGAGAACCCTCACCAACATTTGGAATATCAGCAGTTATTTCCTCAGAACCTAATTTGGTATCCCTTGCTATGCAGGTCAATTCTTGAATATGAATTGATGTGAATCTGTCTTCTCTTGCAACTTTTTCCGATAACAAGATTGAATCCTCAAAGTTGTAGCCATTCCATGGCATAAAAGCAATTCTTATGTTTTGACCAAGCGCTAGCTCACCATTATCAACAGAAGGACCATCAGCAAGAATATCTCCAGCAACCACCTTATCTCCCACTGAGACTAATGGACGCTGATTGATGCATGTATTTTGATTTGATCGGGTATATTTGATCAGATTATAAATATCAACAGAATCATTTGATTTAGCATCAGTTACCCTGACAACAATACGTCCTGCATCAACGCTTTCAACCACACCATTGTTATTTGCAACAACACATACACCCGAATCACCTGCAACTACAGTTTCAAACCCTGTACCAACAAGAGGTTTTTCTGGCTTGAGAACAGGCACTGCTTGTCGTTGCATGTTCGAGCCCATAAGAGCTCTGTTTGCGTCATCATGCTCTAAGAATGGAATTAATGATGCAGCAACAGATACAACTTGTTGAGGTGCTACATCCATTAAGTCAATTCTTTCAGACGACATAAGACTAGATTCTCCGTTGTATCTAACAGGAATCAGGTCATCCATAAATTTATCTGATTTGTCTAGAGCAGCATTTGCTTGGGCTATAACATGCTCAGCCTCATCAATCGCTGAAAGATAAATTATTTCATCAGTAACTTTGCCTTTAACTACTTTACGGAATGGGGTTTCAATAAACCCATATTCATTTGTTCGTGCATAGCACGCAAACGAATTAATTAGGCCAATGTTAGGTCCTTCAGGAGTCTCAATAGGACAAAGTCTCCCATAATGAGTAGGGTGAACATCTCTAACCTCAAATCCAGCTCTCTCTCTAGTTAAGCCACCAGGCCCCAAGGCAGATACTCTTCTTTTATGAGTAATCTCTGAAAGGGGATTATTTTGATCCATAAACTGTGACAACTGACTTGAACCAAAAAATTCCTTTATTGCCGCGGTTACCGGTTTTGCATTGATGAGATCTTGCGGTCCTAGCTCATCGGCTTCAGCCATGCTAAGTCTTTCTCTAACCGCTCTCTCAACCCTTATAAGCCCAACTCTGAATTGGTTTGCAGTCATCTCACCCACAGATCTAACTCTTCTGTTTCCTAGATGATCGATATCATCAACTATGTCATGACCGTCACGAATATTAACAATGCCTTTCATCACGTTTAAAATGTCATCAGTATCAAGGATGCCAGGATTTTCTTTATCTTCTGTGATACTAAGTCTTCGATTAAACTTCATTCTTCCAACATCAGATAAATCATATCTTTCGGCGTTAAAGAATAAATTTTGAAAAAGTTGCTCAGCAGAATCTTTTGTAGGAGGTTCACCTGGACGCATCATCCTGTAAATTTCTACCAACGCCTCCAACTTATTGGAAGTAGGGTCATTTCTTAATGTGTTTGAAATGTATGGACCTCTCTCAAGTTCATTTATATATAGGCATGAAAACTTGCTTATATTGTGCTTTTCCAGAAGTTCAAGGGTAGATGTATCAATAACTGAATTTGCTGGCAACAAGACTTCACCGGTTTCTAAATCAATAACATCTTTAGCAGTTACTTTATTAATGAGGTAATCCTTAGAAAGTTTTAGGACTTCAATCTTTGAAGACTCTAATTCTCTTATATGACGGGCAGTAATCCTTTTATTAGCCTCAACGATTACCTTGGTTCTCACTTTAAGTTCTACTGACAAAGTTTCCCCTCTTAATCTGGAAGGTATTAATTTGGTAGAAACCTCATCTTTGGTTATTTCATACTCATCGATATCATAAAAGCTTTGTAAAATCTCTTCTGAACTCATCTCAAGAGCCCTGAGAATAATTGTTGCAGGAATTTTGCGCCTTCTATCTATACGGCAGAATAAAATATCTTTAGCATCAAACTCAAAATCTAGCCAAGAACCTCTGTAAGGAATTATTCGCGCTGAGTAAAGTACCTTTCCTGAAGAATGTGTTTTACCTCTGTCGTGATCATAGAAAACGCCTGGTGATCTATGCAATTGGTTGACTACTACTCTCTCTGTTCCATTAACAATAAAGGAGCCATCATTCGTCATTAATGGGACTTCGCCCATAAAGACTTCGCCCTCTTTTACATCTTTAACTTTTTCAAAATTAGTCTCGCGATCATAGATCACAAGCCTAACTTTGATTCTTAGAGGAGCAGAGTAACTTAATCCTTGGATCAAACATTCCTGAACAGTATATGCAGGATTTCCTAATTCATAAGATACATATTCAAGAGCAGCGTTGCCAGATACGCTTGTGATGGGAAAAAGAGTTTGGAAAACTTCCTCCAGACCTTGTTTGTTTCTTTTGTCTGCAGGAATATCGCTTTGTAAAAACTCAGCATAAGAATTTAACTGAGTCTCTATGAGCTTAGGCAATCTCATTACCTTAGGTAATCTGCCAAAGTTTTTCCTAATCCTTCTCTTTTCTGTATAGCTATATGACATATGCTGCCCTTGTAAATTTTATGTGTTACTTAAGTTCTGCTGTTGCACCTGCTTCGGTAAGCTGCTTAACCATCTCTTCAGCTTCCTCCTTTTTTACACCCTCTTTGAGAGTATTTGGTGCTCCATCAACTAAATCTTTAGCTTCTTTAAGGCCTAATCCAGTAATAGCTCTAACCGCCTTGATCACTTGAACTTTTTGATCACCAGCAGCAGAAAGAACAATGTCGAACTCGTCTTTTTCTTCAGCAGCATCACCACCTGCATCTCCAGTCGCGGCTGCCGGGGCAGCTGCAACTGCTGCAGCAGCAGTAACACCAAACTTTTCTTCGATGGCTGAAATAAGCTCAACAAGATCCATTACTGACATCTCTTCGATTGCCTTTAGAATATCGTCTTTTGAAGTTGCCATTATATTTTCTCCTTTAATTTAGGCTGACGCCTGTTTTTTGTCATGAACTGCTTGAAGCACTCTCGCCAGTTTGCTTGGAACCTCATTAAGAAGTATCGCAAACTTTGAGATAGGGGCTTGCAGAACTGCAGCAATTAAAGTGATAGCCTCTTCTCTACCTGGAAGTTTAGCCAACACATCAATTTGCTCAGCACCTAAAAGCTGACCTTCAACAGACAAAGCTTTAATTTCTAACGCCTCAAAATTTTTAGCGTAAGTTTTTAAAAGCTTTGCTGCTGCGCCTGGTTCATCAAAAGAAAAAGCAAACAGCGAGGGTCCCTGTAAGGTCTCACTTGTACACCCAAAATCAGTTCCTTCAAAGGCAAGTTTAGCCAATGAATTTTTGATAATTTGAATGTGAATGCCTGCTTCTGTCCCCTGCTTTCTTATTTCAGAAAGTTCAGAGACTTTAAGTCCTCTTGCATCAGAAACAACTAAAGATGAAGCTTTATCAGCAACCTCTTTAACTTCTGAAACAATTCTCTCTTTTTCTTCTCTTGTTAAAGCCACAGCAATTCTCCTTTTGTGCCTTTCGGCTGTAAGGTGACAAATCGCATAAACGAAATGCACACCACCTACGTAGGAAATTAAGCTTTCGCACCTACGGTCTTTGACGGCTGCGTATACAACGCAACTATCAGAGCTTTTTCAAGCTCTAAACTTATAAAATGTTTGAAGTATCTAACTTAACACCTGGCCCCATTGTGCTGCTGAGCGATACATTCTTAATGTAAACACCTTTAGCAGAGGCAGGTTTAAGTTTTTTAACCTCATCAATTAAAACTTTAGTATTTTCTTCAAGCTGAGTTGGGGAATATGAAACTTTACCAATACATCCATGAATCGTGCCTCCCTTATCAGTTTTAAATCTTACTTGTCCAGATTTTGCGTTTTTAACCGCTTCACCAATCTTGTCCGTAACAGTCCCGCTTTTAGGATTCGGCATTAGTCCTTTAGGCCCAAGTACCTGACCTAACTGGCCGACCACTTTCATTGAAGCTTGTGTTGCTACAACCACATCAACTGCAACTACGCCTTTTTTAAATTGTTCGGCCAACTCATCCATACCGATGAATTCAGCGCCTGCTTCCTTCGCTTCATTTGCTTGATCGCCATCAGCAAAAGCTGCAACAGTTACTTGTTTACCCAAAGAATTAGGTAAAGTTACAGAGCCTCTAACATTTTGATCTGATTTACCAGTATCAATGCCTAAATTAATTGCTATATCAACAGATTCATCAAACTTATTAGATTTAACTTCTTGGAATACACCAAGAGCCTCTTCAAAAGAGTACAACTTTTCGATGTCAACTAACTCGTTAATTTTTAAAGATTTCTTGCTCATTAAATATCTACCTCAACGCCCATACTTCTTGCAGTTCCAGCAATAATTTTTACAGCCTGGTCCATTGTGTTTGCATTAAGATCTTTCTCTTTTACCTTTGCAATTTCTTCCAATTGAGCACGTGTAATTTTTCCAACCTTCTCTAAATTAGGGACACCACTACCTTTTGGAATATTTAAAGCTTTCCTAATTAAAACTGCTGCTGGAGGCGATTTAATATCAAAACTAAATGATTTATCTTCATATACATTAATAATTACAGGAAGTGGTACTCCCTTTTCTGCATTTTGTGTTTCTGCATTAAAAGCATTACAAAAATCCATAATGTTTACATTTGCCTGACCAAGTGCTGGTCCAACTGGAGGACTTGGATTTGCTCCGCCTGCAGGAATTTGAAGTTTTAAAACTGTTGCTATATTTTTATTCTTAGCCATTATGTTTTCTCAATTTGTATAAAATCTAATTGGACTGGTGTAGATCTACCAAGAATTTGAACCGATACCTTTACCTGACTATTTTCATAATCAACTTCTTCTACAACTCCATTAAAGTCGTTAAATGGTCCATCACAGACTCTGACCACTTCACCTGGCTCAAATAAAGTTTTAGGTCTAGGCGCTTCTTCACCAACTTCTATTCTATTGATAATTCCATCCACTTCAGCCTTTGATATGGGCATGGGTTTTTCTTTAGTACCACCAACAAATGTACTTATTCGTGGAGTATGCTTAACGAGCTGCCAAGTATCATCGTTCATTTCCATTTCAATCAATATGTAGCCTGGAAAAAATTTCCTTTCTGTTTTCTTTTTAGCCCCACTTTTAAGCTCGACTACTTGTTCAGTTGGGATGAGTATCTCACCAAATTGAGACTTTAGATCTGCCAAAGCAATCCGCTCCTCGAGGGCAGCTTTAACCTTTAGCTCGTAGCCTGAGTAGGCTTGCACTACATACCAATCCATTATCCAAGCACCAATTTAGTAAGCCAGCTTAATAAAGACTCTAGACCCCAAAAAACTAAACATAGAACAACAATTGAGCCAAATACAATTAGAAAGGTTTGAGTGGTTTCTGGTCTTGATGGCCAAACGACCCTTCTTAGCTCTGTTCTTGATTCCCGCATCAGTTTGATGGCATTGCTACCAAAATCAGTTAACGCCAAAATGACAAGCCCAAGGATAAAAAGACCAACTACGCCAAGAACTCTATAAAGAAATGGGGTTGCTGAATAATATGAGTTACCAACAATTGCCAATGTAAAAACAGACAAAGATAGAACCCACTTGAGCCTATCTATAAAGTTTCCTGTTTTTTGTTTTGTTGCCATCAATTAATACACTCCACCTTTTTACTGGCAGGCCAGGAGGGACTTGAACCCCCAACCTACGGTTTTGGAGACCGTCGCTCTACCAATTGAGCTACTGGCCTATTTCTCCAATCTACACAGACAGAAAAGCCGAGACATGCTCGGCACTTCTGTAATTAATTCCTTACTTTATAATTTTTGATACTACGCCTGCGCCTACTGTTCTACCACCTTCACGGATAGCAAACTTAAGACCTTCGTCCATAGCAATCGGTGCAATAAGGGAAACGGTCATCTTGACATTATCGCCAGGCATAACCATCTCGACACCGTCCGGCAGCGCACACGCTCCGGTAACATCAGTAGTCCTAAAGTAGAACTGAGGTCTGTAATTACTAAAGAAAGGCGTATGTCTTCCACCCTCTTCTTTAGATAGTACATAAATCTCAGCTTCAAATTCTGTATGAGGGGTGATTGATCCTGGCTGTGCAAGAACTTGACCTCTCTCAACAGCTTCTCTTTCAATACCTCTAAGAAGTACGCCACAGTTCTCACCAGCACGACCTTCATCAAGTGACTTTCTGAACATCTCGACACCTGTACAAGTTGTGGAAGTTGTATCATTAATACCAACGATCTCTAATGCATCACCAGTTTTTACAATACCGCTTTCAATACGTCCTGTTACAACAGTTCCTCTACCTGAGATAGTAAATACATCCTCAATAGGCATTAGGAAAGGCTTATCGATGTCTCTTTCAGGTTCTGGAACATAAACATCTAGCTCTTCTACAAGTTTTTGTACAGCAGATACACCGATTTCAGATGTATCACCTTCAAGAGCTTTTAATGCACTGCCTGTAATGATTGGAGTATCGTCACCAGGGAACTCATACTCATTAAGTAACTCTCTAATTTCTAGCTCAACTAGCTCTTGAAGCTCTGGATCATCAACCTGATCAGCTTTGTTTAGGAAAACAACAATTTTTGGAACGCCTACCTGTCTTGCAAGTAGAATGTGCTCTCTAGTTTGCGGCATTGGGCCATCAGCAGCACTTACAACCAATATAGCGCCATCCATCTGAGCAGCACCAGTGATCATGTTTTTAACATAGTCGGCGTGACCTGGACAATCAACGTGTGCATAGTGCCTGTTAGTTGATACGTACTCTACGTGAGAAGTAGCAATCGTAATTCCTCTTTCTCTTTCTTCAGGAGCATTATCAATACCGTCAAATGCAACTGCATCACCACCATATGTTTCTGCACAAACCTTAGTTAATGCAGCTGTTAAAGTAGTTTTACCATGGTCAACGTGACCAATCGTACCCACATTTACGTGCGGGAGCGTTCTTTCATATTTTTCTCTAGCCATTAGTGCCTCTCTGAATAATATTTAGTTAAATCATAAATTTGGAGCTCATAACCGGACTTGAACCGGTGACCTCTTCCTTACCAAGGAAGTGCTCTACCGCTGAGCTATATGAGCCCGATTTATAACATCCAAATTTAAGGTGGCGTATTATCCCCTTAAAAAACAAGAAACTCAACCTTTTTTTGGTATTGAAATAAGGGTTTTTAGATGGTGGAGGGGGGAGGATTCGAACCTCCGAAGCACGAGGCGGCAGATTTACAGTCTGCTGGGTTTGACCGCTCCCCAACCCCTCCAATGCAAAGGATGGTATTTTTGTTCTAGAATGCCCTTAAGTCAACATAAAATCCTAAATTGATGAAATTTAATTCACTTGAATTGCAAGGCAAACTTAACTCTGAAATTACAAATTTAGTAGTTCTTAATGATGTTGACTCAACCAATACATTCATAAAATCGCTTCAAAGCAAAAAAATACTTGATTTGGTAGTCGCTGAGAAGCAATCAGCAGGCAGAGGAAGGCGAGGTAATGCTTGGAACAGTCCAGAAATAGGCAATATATATATGTCCTTAAAATTTGCAGTCTCCAACAAAATACCTGCATTGAGTTTGGTGACCGGATTAATTGTAAAAAAAGCAATTCAAGAAGTTTCAAAAGACCTCAATGTACTTTTAAAATGGCCAAATGATCTAATTCTTAACCAGCGTAAAGCCGGTGGAATATTAGTAGAAATTGATCAAACTAATAAGATTAACAATTTCATTGTTGGCATCGGCATTAATATTGAATCTAATGTAGCAAATGATTCATGGATTGGCCTAAAAGAAATTGATAATCAAGTTGATCGAAGCAAAATTATTATCAAAATTGCGAGTGCTTTTGAAAAAATAGCTTCGGGTAAAGAGAACTTTAAGGACTGGGAATCAGAGTGGGAAAAGCATTGTGTGCATATGCATAAGAAAATTGCTCTTAATTTGAATGATTCTGACAAAGTAGAAGGAATTTTTGAGGGCATCAATCACAACGGTGAAATGCTACTTAGCAATGAGAATGGAATTTTAACTTTCAATTCTGGCGAGTGTTCGGTAGATTATGCATCAATATGATTCATTCAATCTTTAACATAGATTTAGACTCACCCACCCCGGAAGGCCATAAAGAAATTATTCTGGGTGCAGGATGCTTTTGGGGTGTTGAAAGGCGACTTTGGAATTTGCAGGGCGTGAGACTAACTTCAGTAGGATATGCAGGTGGCACCTCAATTAATCCATCGTATGAAGAAGTTTGTTCTGGCAGCACCGGCCATGCTGAAGTGGTCAGGGTAGTATTTGATCCTTTAGAGATTTCATTAAAAGAAATTTTGATCAGCTTTTGGGAAATGCATGATCCCACTCAAGGCATGCGACAGGGAAATGATATTGGCAGTCAGTATCGTTCTGTGATCTATACAAATAATGAAGAAGATCTCAATTTAGCTAAAGCAACTTTAGAGACCTATCAACAAGAAATATCAAGAGCAGGATTTGGGCCTATAACTACTGAATTAAAAGTATTAAATAATTATTATTTGGCTGAAGAATATCATCAGCAATACCTTCAAAAAAATCCAAATGGTTATTGTGGAATTGGAGGTATAGGTTGCTCTTTTCCTGCGCAATAAAATATATATAATATGCAACCGTGCCACCTTAGCTCAGTTGGCTAGAGCAGTTGATTTGTAATCATCAGGTCGTCAGTTCGAATCTGACAGGTGGCTCCATTTCCTGATTAAAAAGTTTTAGTTGGCATTAATATTGCATATATATCTGTGTAGTAGATATTCTTTTCCCCCCTACATTTCTACTACATGTGTTCTTTTTTAAAAAGCCCATAGAAGTATGGGCTTTTTTTATAAACGGTAATTAAAAGATATTTGAAAAATTCTTCCTCGAGGATCATGCACCCTAGTATCAAAACTGAAATCCGGTGCATCATATAAACGCGGTGGCTTTTCATCCGATAAATTAATAATACAAAACCCTATCTCCATGCTGCCTCCAAAAATCCTTTCCTCACCCTGCGTACTTGATTTAAGACACCAGTCAAATACCAAGAATGAATCAATTGCATTGTCATAGCCTAATAATTGAGCAAGACTATTTATGGATCTGCGGGTTTTGTAGCTATCTATGTATCTTGTATTTAGAACATGCTCATAGCCATCAACGTACCAATTAATAAAAAGATTTACTCTATTTCTTGGTAGAGCATGAGTGGGTGAATCGTAATTAAATTTACCGACCCTATTTATCATCGAGGAACGCTGTGATTGGTTTTGTAATTCAGGAGTCATGAACTCAATTAGATGAGTTGCTTCAAGGTTTAGAGAAAGTTCTCCAAAATTTTTAAAATTAAGGATTGAGTTAACGCTCAAATCAATACCCTTCAGATCAGTTTGATCTTCATTAAAATATTGAGTTGTCACACCGATTAAGTCGCCACTTTCCGTTCTTGTAATTGAAGATCCATTTGGATCTTGATTGAGCATGGCTTGTGCATCCTCAATCTCCACTCTATTTTGATAATCGATTGTCCAATAATCCACCGCCAGGTCGAAATTATTCGCTTTATAAATCAACCCAAAATTTTGGTTATCTGAGGTTGCTGGCTTCAAATCAGGATTACCCAGCTGCGCTTGTCTGACAAACACATTCCCAGTATCCCTTACGCTGCCTAAGTTAATTTCGCTCGAATACATTTGTGCCATTGAAGGCATAGCAAATGCTGTACTTGATGACGCCCTTAGTAAAACATTATTAGATAATCGATGACGAATTGAGATTTTTGGATCAAAGGATGAGTCATTTTTTACTTCTTCATACCTAGCTGCAAATCTTAGGTCTGTAAATTCAGAAATGCTTTGATTGGCTTCAAAAAAGATGGCTTGCTTTGATCTGCTGGAATCAACATTTTTTCCACCCCCTAAGAAAAATAGATCTGCTGTTTTTAATAGTTTTCCATTTTGATCAAACTCAGCTCGGGAGATTTCATTGTAATTAATTTCCAGAGATTCTCTGGCATACTGAGCTCCAATTGCATACTCAAAAGCATTGATAGAACTTGTATAAATTACATCTAGCACATCAAGGGAAGCTTCCTTTTCAGATTGCTCATAACCACGAACATAATCAATAAGTTCGCTCGATAAATTTTGTGAATCAAAAATATTCCAGAGCTGGTTGCCGCTCGAGCCACCTTTGCCATTAATTGCATCTAAAAACCTTGAATCAATAATGTCAGGTCTTGAATGATCATTTGAGTGCATGCTGTTAGTGACTGAAATCTCCAAATCTGAGGAGTCATTGAGATTAAAAATAATTTGATTACTCCAGTGATATTGAAAAATATCTTTTGGTGAAAGTGGTGAGGGAAATTCCGAACCTAAGGGTCTGCCAAACCATAGAACTGGAACCCCGAAAGGGTTACCAGCCTGACTTGCCTGAATAGGCCGCCCTAAAAAAGGAAGTGCGGGATAGGATGGAGACTGCGGGTTGTCGTTTACCTCAACCCTAGAAAGGATTAATGAAGAACTCAAATATACTTCTGTAGTTTCAGAGGTTGCAGAAAAATAAAGCTTATTATGGGTTTCATCATTAACAACATTAAAACGATTTCCGTAAAGGAATCTGCAGCGACCACCACTTAAAACCCCACCATTTTCCTCGCAATTTGGATCAGGAATAAGGTCGCCCTTGGAATAGCTGCCGGTATAGATTCCTGAATTGACTGTTGTATCTTGTAAAACCCTAAAGGTTTTGCCGAGACCGCTCAGGGCCAGTTCAGCAATGCCTGGAATCTCTGCAGCTGAAAGTGGGCTTCTATCCAAATGATTGAAGCCGGCTACGAAATTAAAATTTTTTGAAGTCCATCCGTAAAGGGCTCCAAAGTTATATTCGGATTGATCATAATTATCCGTATCTTGGTAACTAAAATCTAAATTTAATCCATCAGCCTTTCGAATAAGTGAAAAGTTAATAACTCCTGCAACTGCATCGGATCCGTAAAGTGAAGTTGCTCCCTCCTTCAATAACTCAACTCTATCCAATGCGATTTCAGGAATTATATTTACATCTATGTAGCCTTCACCCTGATTCGATGGGGTGCCGGCAAATGTATGTCTTTTTGAATTGATTAAGACCAATGTGGATGCATGATCCAATCCTCTTAAGGTAATGGATGCCATGCCCTGATCAACACCCCCAAGAGTATTTGCTTGAAAATGAGAGCCCGACGAAGAGGATATGTACTTAGAAATTTCTGCAATTGATGAGATATTTATATCTTCAATCATATCTTTATCGATTATTGTTACAGGCGAAAGATCAATCTCAGTCGATTCTAGATAAGAGCCAATTACAGTAACTTCATCTATTGTTTCTGCATTTAAAAATATGAGTTGAAAGAGAGCGACTGGTATTAAAAATCTTTTCATTGGCAGCATGTTTGGATATAAAAATTAATTAAATATAATGTGTTATCAATCTTAAAAAAAATACATCATCCGTTACCCTTGAAGAAGCTATTGAGCATGTTGTTCAAGAAAACGTACTGCCGACAATGTGGAATAACATTGTAAAGCATGAAACGGCTGCATTGAAAATTAATCTGCGAGAACTTGACCGAAAAAATCTTTGTGATCTTGCCTTTGTGACCATTGATGGGAAGGATGCAAAAGACTTTGATGATGCTGTTTTCTGTATTAAACATAATGATGGTTATGATCTGTATGTTGCAATAGCAGATGTCTCACTTTACGTAAAATCTGGATCAGAAATTGATAAAGAGGCTTTAAACAGAGGCACATCAATTTATTTTCCTAATTTTGTTATCCCAATGCTGCCCGAAATCCTCTCCAACAATTTATGCTCATTAAAACCCAATGAAGACCGCCCTTCCCTTGTTGTAAAAATCACCCTTGATAACAAATGCCTTATAAAAAAATATAAATTTTTTTCAGCCATTATCCATTCTCATGCGAGATTAATTTATGAGGAGGTTGAAAATGATAGTTTTCAGCAGCCGCTCTCAGATGCGGTGATTGATTCGCTCAGTAATTTAAAGAGCTTGGCTAAAAAAAGAATTTCAATAAAGGATCAAAGAGGAGCAATACGCATTCATTCCAAAGAACATTTTATCAAACTAAATGATGATGGTATTTCTGAAGCCATCAGTTTTAGAAAAACAATTTTTGCTAATCAAATGATTGAAGAATGCATGCTTTTAGCAAATGAATGTGCTGCTGACTTATTAAATAACAAATTTGGTTATGCGCCTTTTCGAGTTCATGAGGAACCTGATCAATTAAAACTTGAAACCTTAAAAAAAATCCTAGGTGATAACTCGCAAACTCAAAAATCACAAGATCCAGCCTCACAAATTAATAGCATCTCAAAAAAAATCTCTGCAAAGGATCAACTAAAACAAACACTGATTCTTCAAACAATGAAACGTGCTGAATACTCAACCGACAATGTTGGTCATTTTGGTCTCCAACTAGATCAATATTGTCACTTTACCTCTCCAATCAGAAGATATCCTGATTTGCTAACTCATCGCATGATTAAACAATGCATTGAAAATGAT
>MDTB01153612.1_pt1 | contig 17389 bp, 17 predicted proteins | sample 811161 | NCBI WGS metagenome assembly MDTB01 (sample SAMN05326650, study PRJNA326480) | marine metagenome | isolation source: seawater | place: Mediterranean Sea | collected 2009
CGATCCCACATTAACGCATTACGTAGCACATTCCTGCTCGCTACCCGAGTGCAAACCTCTGGCTGACATTTGTCGTCGACCGGGAAAAAAACTCGACAATAATAACAAACATCTTGGCGAACGATAATCTGCAAAAGGCTCTTGACTTCTTCGACCCGCTGGGAACCGGATACGAGTTTTTCACGCCTGATCAGGTTGAGAGGTTTAGAGAGCAGTACCCTGATGGGCGATGGCCGAACCACATCGAGCTGACGTCTCCGGAGATTCGGCAATACCCCAACCCGCCGAGTTTGCTCGGCAGGCTGAGGGGAGAATTCAGAGCGAATCAATACCCCGACCAGACAGAAGCCTTTAAGGCTTACGAGCAGAGATTGAGACGCGACGATCAGGGAGGAGACACGAAGAGAAGACGAATGCAGTGGGCCATTGGTAGCAGTGGGTATAATTTTGATTAAATACATTCTATTCTATCCGGCCCCGCTGAGCACGTACCCCGCGGTGTCTGTTTCCATTCGGGCCTGCTGGCTGTTTTGCGACACCCAGTTCGTGCCGGAGAGCAGATCCTCGTCAAAGTCAAGATCCATCGGCGGCGGGGGCGACGGGGACGGCGACGGCGACGGGGGCAACGGGGGCGTCGGGGGCGGCGACTCGAGAGGCGGAGGCAGCGAGGGGAGCGGAGACGCGGCGCGGCGGGAATTGGCCTCGTTGGCCGTGTAAAACGGCGCCTGGGATGCCGACAAGACGACCATGTTGTTCCAGGTGGCCTCGTCAAAAGGGGAGCCCGCGCACTCGCCGTTGCTTTCTGCAACTTCGCGCTCGACGAGCACGCGCATGCGCGCCAGATTTGCGTCGAGGCTGTTTTCGCCGAGCCAGTAGCTGCGGCCGTAGGCGTCGGTTTCGCCGGCCACGATGCGGTTCCACACCCTGTAGATGGCTGACGCCGTGCACGGATCGAAGGCGTCCGTGTCCATTTCAGAGGCGCCGAGAGGGGCTATATAGGCCGCGCCGTGTCCGCTGCCGGCCCGAGTATTCAATATATATGGCCGGCCTGTAGAAATTAAAATTGTGATGGCCGAGAGAAACCTCATCAGGCTGGGCCGGGGGCTCACCGAGGCGGTGTTTATCGGACCCAGAAAAAAGGCTGTCCCGAGAGACAACGAGATGGATTCTCTGAGGACAAAACAAAAGCGGGGAGGCGTGGAAAAAAAGAAGCTCCATCCCTTGCAGGAGGAGATGGTGAAAAAGAGCAGCAGTCAGCTGGTAAAAAAGCTCCGTGAATTGGCCATCCTCAACACTCAAAGGGCGATAAAAGCCTTCAGCAGGGGAGTGGACTTTGGTTGGAAGTACCCCAATCAGGAAAGGGAGATTTATTTCAGGGTTTATAATACAGGAACAAGGGGAGTGTATGGCTATGAAAGCGACGAGTATATCTACACTCATTTTGAGATCTATCCGGATGACAAAGAAATAAGACTTCTCTATTTCTATTACGTCTCCGAAAACAGCTATGGTTCCGCCGTTGTGCCCAAAGAATTTAAGGATAAGTACCCACCGTACATGACCATGTACTTTCTCCAGAGATATGCCGATGCTATTCATTACACAATCAAGATACCCAACGATGCCACCAGCAGAAGCAACGACGGTGCATCTTATTACGCATCAAACTACGGATTCAGCCCCTCCAGCCTGACATTTCCCTCCGATAATCTGACAAGGGAGCCGTGCTCACAGGATCTGGAGGACTGGATCAGCAAGCGCTGCACGGAGACTCTGGAGGAATGCTTCCAAAACGCCGAGAACGACAACAAGCTCGAAGCACTGAAAAGAAGCACGTGTTGGTCCCAAACAAAGGACATTCTCTACAATTTTGGAAACAGCAAGACCCGCCATCGCAGAAACGAGGGCTATGCAAAAATCCTGTACAGGGAACAGGAATCTTCGCGGTATATGGGCGAAATGAGAAATTTCCGAGCAGAAGGCCAGGGCACTGTGCAGACACCCAACGGCCAATGGATGTACAAGGGGGAGTTTGAGAACAGCGAGCCGCACGGATTTGGGATTGAAACGGGCCCAGGCGGATTCAGGCGCGAAGGCTACTGGCACAGGGGCGAAGCCACCGAAGTCGCTCTCCCCGATGCAGAAGAACTAGATGACTTCTTACGCGAATTTCAAGACTTCAAGAAACCCGATGAGAGCCACGCCAAAGGAATGCAACAAAGGGACGAATTCCCCTCGCGGCTTCCTCCGCCTCCTCCTCCTCCGTTCAAGAGCCTCCTTGAGACCTACGCCGTCGCTCCTGCACGGCTAGACAGAGAAGAGGCTCTCGAACAGTTCGGAAGCGACGATAGCGAGGAGGAAGACAAATTCTGATTAGTAAATATAAATCCTACACATCCATTTCCGAGGCGCCGCCGGCGCGGCCATTTTGTATAAAGCATCTCCTCTCGCATTGGAAAAGAAAAAGTAAAAATGGACCCGCGGCGAGATCCAAACGAGATGCTGCCCAACGATATCATGAAAATCATCAGGGATTTTGGCACTTCCGAGTCCAACGCGAGAATGAACCGCGTCAGCAAGGGATGGAACCAGACCGGGTGGCACGAAAAGCCAGAGGGCCTGGTACACAACATTCCCGCCGAATCGTGCATGCGGGACCTGCGGTCGGGGAACGCAACGGCGCACGAGTTTCTGTGCGACCAGGGGGGGTACACGACATGTCTGCCTGCTACGAGCCATGCGAGCCTCAGGCGCTTTTGCGACATTTCCACACCGGCGCGCTGTGCGCACTGCAACCGAGAGGGCGTGGGCCTCCGCGACTTTACCGAGACGGAAGGGCCCTACATCCGCGAGCACCGCATCCTCGTTCGCGGCTCCTACGCGGGCTCGTGGGAGAGCGAGAGAATTCTCACGTGCCACCGCCCGGAGTGCATAGCGTGGGCGAAGGACATGCAAGAGCGATCCTTTCGGGAAATACAGCGGGACATGGATCTCGGCCGGGACGAGGAGGATCTCGGCCGGGACGAGGAGGAAATGTACTACAGCTATGATTATCTAGACGACATGTGAACCTTGTTTTAATTCGTACATTAAACCCCTAAATATACACCTCGTTCAGCGCATCCCATGTCCGGTACACCGGTACGCCGTGCTCGCGGCCGTGTTTCTGCAGAAACCCCCTGACCTTGCTCGCAGACGCCCAGTCCAGATCGTCGCGCTTGGCCACCCACTTGCGGTGGGTGGCTTCGTTCAGCACGACAATCGCATCGGGCACGTACTCCCAGAACAGCGAGCCCACGATCCACACGCCCTCGTCCCGCAATGCCCGAAGATACTTGTCGCACTCGAGATAATGCTTTTTTTCGGCGGTCTCGGTGTGTTTCTCCTTCGTCCACGCTTCGGTGTGGAACTTGAGATATGCGCCCAGGAACTCGTCCACGTCGGCCCACTGCCCCTTTCCTTCGTGCGCCACAAACCAGGACTTGCCCGATCCCGGCGGGGCCAGAACAATCGAGCCCTCGGCGTGCGTTGGTACCTTCTTTAATGTTAAATGGGGTTGGGTATTCGAATTTATAAATTTAAGGCTTATCAAAATCTTTCATCATGGCAAGAACCGTGTTGGCAAGTCCCATCTCGATGAGTTGTCCGGCCAATGATACCCAACTCCCGTCGTTCGCGTTCTGGTAGTTGTTTTCTATTGCGCCGTTGAAATATCGAATAAATGTTTTGAGGCTCACATCCACCCTTTTGCTGGAGTGTTTGCATGAGTACTCCCCTCTCTCCTTCCCGGTTGTCGTCATTGTAAATGTGTATCCATCCTCATTAACCTTCTGAAAATCCAAGGTCGGAGTGGAAGTCATAGCATTGGGGGCCTCTTGGGCATCCATTTGAAATCAGTGTTTTATTTTTTCTTTCTTTCTATTAAAGTCTTATTTACTTCGTATATATCTAAAAATCATCGTCGCGCTTTCTCGCCCCGTTGCCTGCAGTCCCCACAATGGCCTTGCTCTTGGGCTGGAACTTCTTTTCGGCGACCCATCCCCGCACCTGCTGGCTTCGTAAAAACTGCATCGCTTCTTCCATATTTCAGTTCCTCTTGGGTAAGAAAGCCGGTGTCCTTAATAGTGCGCAATGAATATAAACATCGTCGCTTTCCTCTCTAAACAATGGACTTTGCCACCCCGGCCCACGCACTCCTCCTTTCCGCCTTGGCCATAGCCAGCCTCGTCGTTCCCGTGGTGCTCACGTATGTCACCGTTCTCACCCACGAAATCGACCGCATCGAGGCCACCCTCACCGACTTCCAGGGCGCAGACCTCATCGGGCACATCGAGGAACACGCGGGGCGCCTCCGGGAGGTCAAAACAACAATAGAAGATATCGAGCCCACGCTGTTCATCGTTCTGGGCGCCTCGTACGCGGGTGTTCTTGTGCTGCGCGGCTATGCCCTGAAGCAGCGACAAACACGCCTCGCCGCCCTTCCCCCGGTGGCCCTTGCCGCCACCCTCATTGCATTTCTTGCCGAGATGGCCGTCTCTCTGCAGGAGCCGTGCGAGGAAGCCAGCCGCGCCTGCGTGACGCCTGCCGTGCGCCTCGAAGACGATCTCACAACTCTCGTAGCCGGCTCACCCGTGGGCTCGACATCGGCCGTGCGGCGGCTCTCCTGCCTTGCAGTCGACGAGGGCAAGGTGTTTGTTGCCGACGGTCCGTGTGCCATAACGCCCGGCATGGCCTATGCAACCATCGGCGCTGCAGGAGCCTCGGCCCTCTTGTTTCTTCTCGCGGCATTCCTGCCAGACCCCACACCGAAGACGCCTCAACGGAACCCCCAGCCCCCCGCCATAGTTATCGATCGGCTCTTTATTTGACTTTAATAAAACAATATCAAATCAAAACACAAGCGTGCCGGGAAAGGTGCCCGACTTTTCGGGGACTTGGGCGCCAACGCGTGCGGTAAAATTGGTGGCATCGGTTCTCCCGCGGCCCCGGCTCTGGGCCGTCCTGCTGGTACCGACATCTCTTTTGGTGAACGCCTCCCCGTCGTGAATGAAGAAGAGCACGGTGCCGGCAAGAACGGACAGAATGCTTCCAGTCACCGCAAGAAAGAAGAGAGGGCCGTATTCGAGCTCTTTGTAACTCTGCTTCATCACATCGATTCCGCCCACCATCTTTTCTTCTCCACAGAACATCTCGTCAAAGCTGTCGTCGTAGACAATGACAAGGGAGATGCCAAGCACGCCCGCAGCAAAGGAGAGCACCCCCGCCGCGTTGGTGTGCTTGCGAGAGATGCGCCCCCTCGTGTAGATGGATGAGAAGGCGAGCAGAGCAAAGGACACAAATGAAAGGGAGGTGGCCGAAATGGCGAGGCTCTGCGTCGTGCGAAACGGTTCACAGCACTCGTCCCCCACGGAGGCTTTATATTTGTCGCCGCACCAGTCCCCGTCCCCGTCACCCAGATTCATGTCGGACTTGAGCTCTTCGTCTCCCTTGAGAGTCACAAATTCAAAAAGGCCCTGGGACAGATAAGAATCCTCGGTGCCGTCGTTGAGCTCGATTTTGCGCCAGTGGGTGTCCTCTGTCGGCGAAAGGACCGTGGCAAGCAGGAGAAGTAGAAAGGGAGGCAAGAGAAGGAGCGCCACGGCGCCAAAACGCCTGCGAGTGTCGGAGGGAAAACGCATGGTGATGGATGCAATGTCTCTTTGTTTGGTTTTTGAAAACTGTTTATACGCCCGGGGGCGCCCTGACTATTTTAAGCCCGTGCCCGCACGCAGAACATGGTGCTTCCCACCGTCAGCATCGTCGAGCTTCCAGAAGACAGCTCCACGCCGCAGGTTCTTGATTTCCGGGTCCGCAAAGAGCACACGTATGGCGAACTCTACGCCAATGCCTTTAAAGTAATAGAAGGAAGGCACATCCTCGCGCTTCAGGATGCAGACGAAAGCATGATCTTCGGCCGAGGCACCAGCATCCACATCAACCAGAACTCCTTTTTTCTCGGAACGGACCTCCGCACCATGGCCATCGAGAAGCCCAACGTGCGGATCCTCGTGTCTCGGCCCCTCTCGCCCCCCGACGATTCCAATTCCGAAGAAGTTTAATTATTCCCATTCCACTCCCCTAATTAAACCTTTGGTGGTATCTTCTATCTTGTTGATTCGCTTGATGTTGTGGTTGAGGATATCGGCAAGCGCATTCACCTGGGCGAGGCGCATTTCCAGCTTTTCCTCTGCATCCTGCTGAATTGTATGGACCGCTTCCCTGATCTTGTTGTCAAGATAGTTGTAGATGTCGTCCTCATGTTCCAAGAGCTTGCGCTCCAGCCACCCAATCCGGGACCCGTGTTTCACAGGGGAGAATGCGGAGCGCTCCACGTCCACCTCGACCTGCTGCAGCCGGCCATTCGTCACCACGTCGTCTCTGGGCTTCATGCCGGCCTTGCTCCTTTTCTCGTCTTCCACATACGCCTCGTATTCTTTTTTTCTGGCATCCGTGCGAAACATAATCAGAAAATCCCCGAACCGTTGGTCCAACACAACCAAGCGTTCTTCAAAATCTTCAATGCGGCCTTCGAGGTCCAGAACGTTCAGAAAAACCTTGCACTGTTCGTCGAGCGTGTCAAGGCGCTCGTCGACCTCTTGGTGCGCCACAACGGCGTGTTCGTCCAATTGGATCTGCAGCTTGATCTGGAGCATTTCGAGATCGTGGACGCGCTTCTCCAATTCATCGATGGGAAGGGTATTCTCACGAGGATAGAGTTCCAGCTCCTTTTCGTTGTACTGGACCCGGGTTTCAAGAAATTCGACCCAATCTCGAAGCTCGGACGATTTGTCGTCGTTTTTTTTATCAAGTAATTCGACATATCCGCGAAGCTGGGACAAGTTCTCGTCGTATTCGTTTTGTCGCATCCGTGTTTTTTGCACAACCAGTTTTAGGTTGTCTATCATTTTATAAAGGTCTCCCTGACCCTTCCACAGTTCATTTTCTGCTTCCTGTCTTCTGTTTTCAATGAGTTCGGCATCAACACTGTCCACTCTCACGCGGGCCCTTTCGGAATTTTCGAGCGAAAAGAGATTCAAAGTCTCGTTGATCGCGTCAAACCTTTTCTGGAGCGCCCACACCGACTCCTCCAGCGCCTCTTCGGGCGACTTCAGCACCGAGGCATTGGACGGGGGGGGCACGAGTGCCGGAGCCGCGAGGCCGGCAACAAGCACGGGGAACCAAACAGTCATCTTCCCTGCACGGGCCGGGGCGGTTTATATACAGGTTGGGCTCGTTTCATTACATCGTACTGCCTGGTTTGTTTTAAAGGGAAAGGCATGGCCACGGCGGGACTGTGCATGCTTGCACTGACCATGACGGCTCCTCGCAGGCCTCGCGTGGCCGTGTGCTTTGCGGCCACCACAAAGAACAGCAACGTGAAGAACTACGAACAAACGCCCATGGCGCGGCTGAGCATTCCCAGCACAAAGAGAACTGCCTCCCGAGCACGCATCTATGTAGGCATCGACGACGACGACATCTTGATGATGAAATGGAAAGACGTGTTGGAAAAAGAGGCCACTGTTGTAGTGGTCTCTGGTAAAAAAAACCGTGTTCCATTTAATGAAGTCACAAAAAAAGCCTACGACGACGGTGCCGATTACATTGTTAGGATCAACGACGACACGCGATTTACTACAGAAGGCTGGGTTATTAAGGGGATAAATGCACTCAAGAGCATGGATCCGCCCAATGTTGGGGTTGTAGCCCCAGTCTGCAAACAAGGGAACACGAATATATTTACGCACGATATGGTTCATAGAACGCATTTGGAAATTTTTGGGGAGTATTATCCCTCTGTGTTTGACAACTGGTTCTTAGATGATTGGATTACGCTCGTGTATCGGCCGGGGAGATCAAAAAGAATAGAAGACTGGGAAGTGCACCACGAGGTGAAAATGACGCGGTACGCTGCCAATCGGTCGCAAAAGAGACTGTTAAATGGTGAGGTGTGCCGGGGTCGGGAGAAGATGCGTGAGTGGTTCAAAATGCACGATAAACCGGTGGGTGTTCGCTTTCAAATTCATGTTCTCGCGATGAACCGGGCAAATTCCCTTCAACGATTATTGAGATCGTTGGAGAAAGCCGATTACAACAATGATTGTGTACATCTCCATATCCACATCGATGACTCGACCGATAATAAAAAATGCGTCGAGGTTGCCGAGAGCTTTAAATTTTCGCACGGAAACGTTGTCGTCGACGTTGCCAAACAAAATAACGGCCTGCGAGATTCGTGGTTTAAGGCGTGGCGCCCAAGCGATAACGAACGCGCTATTATTTTGGAAGACGATGTTGAATTGTCCTCTCAGTGGTACAAATGGCTCAAGAAGGCATGGGAATCGTGTGACGGACGTGACGATTTGGCCGGGATTTCTCTTCAAAGACAGACACTTGTACCGAAAGAGCCAAGCGCTCACAGAGAAATCGTGAACAATCACGAGCCGTTTTTGTATCGATTGGTTGGTTCTATAGGGTTTTCGCCTCACTGGAAACAGTGGCGGGCCTTTTTGGAATGGATTGATTCGGTGGACACGTCGACCGTGAATATTGCGACGCCGGGGCTAATCACATCCGACTGGTTTAATACGCTGGATAAACGTCACATGTGGACACAGTACTTCATTTGGTTTTGCGATCAGCATGATTTGTATACTCTGTACGTGAATTTGCCAGGCGGGAAAACTCTGGCGGCACACATGCGCGAAAAAGGCAAACATTATGAGAGAACGGAGGGTCGTGACTTTGCACTGGCGAGCGAAGTTGCCTTGGCATTTCCAGACAGATTCATGAAATATGACTGGGACGGAAAAGCTGAAAGCAGTAAGCATGTTATAACAACTGTTGTGTCATCAAGTTTACTCAACATGGCTAAGAACTGGTGGCACTATCTGGCACCTTACTCTGAGTCTATTTCCGTTCATATTATCGGATTATCAGAAGGCATTTGCCATCATTTTGAAGGTGAAAATGTTGTCTGCACATATGCACAAACCACTGAACAGGATTACGCAGATAATGAAGTTGTTTATCGCTCGCCGGGGTACAACAAAAATGTGAAACGCAAATTGCTGGAGTATTCTAATTTTCTCGAAGACATGCGCATCGGGACGACGGTGTTGTTTTCTGATGTAGATGTTGTTTACTTGTCCAACCCATTCGACGCTATTACTACAAATTTGAATCTTGGATTTTCAGGTGGCTCGCAGGGAAAAAAATGTCACGTCTTATTGAATACTGGCGTTTTTTTCGTTGTAAAAACAGAATCTAATAATACCATGTTTAGGCGAGCAATTCAAAATTTAGAGAGCGGGAAATCTTACGACGGCGGAGATCAAGGAGCAATTCAGGCCGCGGTAAACGAGTTGAGATTAGAATTCGTTCGGCTACCGTGTGATACATTTGTCAACGGTAACGGATTGTTCACAATCAAAACTTCGAAAACTCCAGTGAGTATACACATGAATTGGATAACGAAATCTGGTACCAAAAAAAAATGTTTTGAAGCCTGTCGTTTGTGGATGAACAATACCAAGAATTTTATTAGGACTGCGGCAACTTTACTACCCAGTGGTGTTGTTCGTGATTGCAAGAAACAGCTGGTAATCGAACGATGGGGGGGTGCACCCGTGCACATTCTACCCTCCGTGTTAAACGACGCACCGATTGAACACGTAGGACACTTAAAGATTGATCCGAGGAACAGCGGTCGAAATCTTCTTAACGCGAATCGGGAAACAAAATACACAAGCAATGTAGACATGTGCTTGACGGGCAAGCCTTTTGGCCGAGCAGCCAATCAAATGCTCAGTATGTTCGGTGCTTTGCCGGCAAAAGGCACGCTGGGGCTTGATAATAGATGGTCGGCCTTTTACGCTGATTGGTTCGAGCCGAATCGTCGTATCAACCTCTTCTTCAAAGGTCGATGCAAAAATTCAACGAACCCGCAAGATGCGTTTTATTCACTGAAAAATGATTACAATTCAAGCAACCGAAATTTTGAAGGCTTTCAAATGAAAAACGAGCTTTTGCAGAAGGCGTCGGGGATATTAGCCTCTTATGATGGCGCAGTGGCAACCGTCCATGGGCGATGGCTTGAAAATGAATGTACCAGAAGAGCACGCACTTTAAATAATTGGTGCACGGAAAAAAACGAAACGTGGGAGCATACTTGCCATTATACACATTCAAGTGTTTTTAAGCTTCTCCCTGCGGACATCAAGCACATTTTGTATATATCAGACGGACAAACTCTCAAGTATGCTAAAACGTTTAAAAAGGTTGATTCTCATGCGTTCAATATCCAGTTTGCAATGATGTCTTTGTCCGATTATCATTTCGGAAATCCAATGAGCACTATTGACTATATTGTTTCTAAGTTGCGCCAGAACAAGCCAACATATCCGGAAAGGTGTTATGCAACGAGTTTTGAAGCCGGTGTTGAACGAAAGACGAATTCGAACGACAAGTCATGGGTGATACTATTAACGGTCAATGCTGGCTACATAGACTTGTTTTTGAATTTTTTCCATTGGTTTGAAAAACTAAAGCTGGACAACCGTGTGGTGGTTATTGCGGAAGATGAACGTGTATTTGTGTCCTTGGAACAGATGCCGTGGCCATCAAACGTAAAAGTGCACAAATCTAAACTTATTGTTGAAGAAGCACCGATGGGGGATTGGAATACACTTCCTTACAACAATATTGTATCGAAGCGACCAACTTATATTCTGGATATGCTTAAACTGGGGGAGCAGGTTTTGTATGCGGATATTGATTCTGTCTGGTTGTCATCTCCACTCAAACACTGGGACGACAGAGCTGATATCATGTATGCAATGGACCAAAAAAACAGAAACAGAGACAAACCCGACAATTATTGCTCTGGTCTGTTGTTTGTCATACCAAACGAGCGAACAATATCATTTTTTAAAGATTGGCAATCTTTACAAAAAGGCGGCAAAGAAAGAAACCAACACGGATTTAATGACTTACTGCGCGCCCATAAAAAAATGCGACAGAAATTACTACCGGAGAAAGCATTTCCAGCGGGTCACATGTATTTTGACAGGGGACAGAGAGAAGGTGTGGTTGTTGTTCATAATAATTTCATTATAGGTCACGATGCGAAGGTTGCACGATTTAAAGCGCACAACCTTTGGCATGAGCCATTTTATAGTGCCGCGTCGTTGCGCAACTTTCACGACCGGTTCAGCGGTGGCGGCATGACCCGCCCGGAACAAGAACTGCTCGCCCGCATGTACGCTAACGCCGAAAGCGTCTTTGAATGGGGAATGGGATCGTCAACCCTCATCGCGGCCCATGTTGGGAACAAACGATTGACTGCCGTGGACAGCGCACCAACTTGGGTCGACAAGGTGCGCGGTATGTTAAATCGCCCAACGTACATGTTTCGACATGCAGACATCGGTCCGGTCATACAATTTGGCAACCCAAAGGACCAGTCTCGTAAGGACCAATGGCCAGACTACTCGTTGCAAGTGACACGTGAACCAGAGCCTTATGACGTCTATTTGGTCGACGGGCGATTTCGAGTCGCGTGTGCGTGCCAAGCGCTGCTGCACGGGCGTGCTGATTCGCTCGTGTTGGTTCACGATTTTTTTCGAGACGAGTACCAAGTGCTTTTAACATTGGCGGACAAGGTGGAACAAGGGCAAATGTTGGCCGTGTTGCGTCGAAAGACAACAACCAGCGACGCCGACATCAAGGCAGTATGGGAGAAGTACAAATTTATTAAGTCATAGTTTGTTCACCATCAAATCAGAATAAAAGTGATTATACACCACATATAAAACACTTGGTTTTATGACTCATCAAATAATGTTGTTCTTATCAGTACTGTTATTGATTGTCAGTCAATGCCTACATTCAAGAGGCTGAGGAGTTTGTAGCAAAATTTCAACATCCTCCGATCTTTCCCTTCCGTTGAGAAAAACACTGCCTACGTGTTCGCCAGGATACGTTCTCTCGACGGGACAAAATCCTTTCAGTGCGAGGCGTGCGGCGATGCCACTGCCCATTGCGCCAAGACCTATCACTGACGTTCCCATGTTTTTGTGTGCAGTGCGCTGCAATTTATACACGCCTCCATTATCGTTTGTGTATAACCGCCCTTTTGGTACAAAAATGCAAATTCGAAATATGATGCTCCAGACCCGCCTCGAGGAGATGCAGACGTGGATCTACCGCAACCGCGCGCCCCCCTGCGATTTTGATTTTGCAAATTGACAATACCTTAATATTGCCAGGCCCGAGGCCAAATATAAACATTAAGCACAAGCCTACTCAGTGTAGTGTACCGATCGACATGCCTGCTTGCATCAGGGGTGTCACTTTTCCCGTTGGGGAAATTATTCAAAGCCTTCTCGCCGACCGCCTTGTTCGTCCTGTCCTTTATGGCGAGTATACACAGCTCCTCGGGCCTAACCTCGGGCCCAACCTCGCTTCCGACAGGACGCAGGACCTTCTGCGCATCTTAGTTGATCGCCTCGAGGAGCAGCTCCAAGCGTGCGGTGTGAGCGATGCTGGGGATGAGAAAAGTGCAGACATAGGGGGTCTTCCTTATGCCTTAAAGTCTGAGATCATGATCAGCGAAACACACTATTCCATGCCTATAAGATTGAAAGAGATCCTGAATGGCTATGACCACACGTTCTCCATTACCGTGATGGAAGCGGGTTCTGGGTCGAATTTTGTCAGCGAATGTAATTTAAGGTTAAAATTGAACAAGACGCCTGAAAAGAGGTCGGGAAGATTTCACATTCGTTTTTCAGTGGGTCAGGAAAGAGAACCAGTGATTATAAAAGATCTCGAATATATGAATGCGCAAAACGTTCTTGAACGCTTCGACCCGCTGGGAACAGGATACGAGTTTTTCACGCCGGATCAGGCTCGGAGGTTTGCAGACCCGATTGACACCAATCGCGACGCCCGCCACCTTTTCCCGGAAGATTTGACGCTGACGTCTCCGGAGATTCGGCAATACCCCAACCCGCCGACTTTGCTTAGCAGGCTGAGGGGAGAATTCAGGGAGAATCGATACCCCGACCAGACAGAAGCATTCAAAGCATTCGAGACGAGAATGAGACGCGACGATCAGGGAGGAGACAGCAAGAGAAGACGAATGGAGTGGGCGGTTGGTGCGATGGGGTATGCTTTAAATTGAATACTCGTGTCATCCGTATCGCCACTAAACGTATAAGCATTAAAGATATACTTTATCACATCAGTGTACCGACCGACATGCCGTGTTCAAGGGGTATCACTTTTCCCATTAGGCAACTTATCGAGAGCATTTTCGCCACACCCCCTCTTTCCGAACTCGACCCATCTCCCCTTGTCAGCCCTGTCACATTTGAAGCCGGAAAAACCCCCATTTCCAAGGAGACGGAGGGGCTTCTGCACACCCTGGTCGACCGCTTCGAGGAGCAGCTCCTGGTGTGCGGCGTGAGAGATGTTGGGGACAGTAAAAGTGTACACATACGCGGCATTCCTCATAACGTAGAGTCTGTGGTCTGGAAAGACAGGCCGCATGACAGAAGAATTCGGAATGCGGTTGACCATGAATTCGAGATGATTAACTGGTTGGGAGACAGTTTTCACTTGGCTTTGACCCTCGCGGATGACGGTGGAAAGTTCGTCTTGATTTTTCAAGTCACACGGGAAACAAACTCTATATGGGTATCAGACATCATCGCGGAAAATTTACAAAACGTTCTTGGGCACTTCGACCCGATGGGGACCGGATATGAGTTTTTCACGCCAACGCAGGCTCTGAGGTTCAAAAGTGAGCACTGGAAGCGTCGCTTTGGCAGCCATGTTTTGCCGGAGGGTATCACGCTGACGTCTCCGGAGCTCCGGCAATACATGAGCAGACAAAATCTTCTTAGCAGCCTCATAAGAGATTTTGAGAACAAGAACTACAATGTGGATAGGACACGGGCCTACGAAGCTTTGAAGCCGACATTGAGGCGCCATGATGACGACGATCAGGAAGGAGACAGCAAGAGAAGACGACTGAAATGGGAAATTGGTGCGATGGGGTATCATTTAAATTAAAGCCCCCATAAACACGGATAGTGTATACCCACCGCGCCTACTGCAAATGGGCAAATAGAAGACAGAAAAGCCCCAGCATGATGCTCCAGACCCGCCTCGAGGAGATGCAGACGTGGATCTACCGCACCCTCGCAACCGCCCGCAGCCCCGAGGCCGCGTACCAGGTCGTGTGCGACGACTACAACGACAAGATCCAGGACCTCAAATTTGGCAGCGACCCTCGCGAGCCCGAGGCCGCCACCGAGGAGGAGAAACAGGCCGCGCAGGACATTGCGGCGCCCGTCCTTATGGTACTGCGCCTGGGCCTCACAAACTGCTGCTTGTGGAATTCGGATAGCCAGTCGCAGAACCACTTCTCGCAGCTCGCAAGAGCCATAAGCGGGGCGCTCGAAAAAATAAAGCCGAAGATCGACCCGCACAGCGACTAGATTTCCGGGACATCGCAACCAGATCGAGTGTTTTAATTTGGAATTAATTAAAGTCGGCGGAACTTTGCCCAAGCCCCACATAGCCCTGGCTGACACTCCGCTGCGAAATCATGGCGACCACGGCCAGAAAAACAACGCCCGGCACGGCAATCGCGAGCGCAAGCGGAAGCCGGCTGTCCTTGGTCTTGCCGTAGTCCGAAGAGAGCTCCGGGGGCGGCGTGTCTGGGATCTCGCGGACGGTCGTATTCACGTCGTGGGCAAACTGCAGAGGTTCTTCGAGCTCCAGCTGAATACGATCGGGGACAGAATGCGCATTCCTGCGACGCCGGGCGTCTTCAGGCTCCACCTCAGTGATATCAGTAATCGTGTTCGTCTCCTCGCTGGACGTCCCCTCGGCAATAACAATCTTGTCTCCGACCGCAAACCCGACGTCGTATTCGACAACAATTGAAGTAGATCCGTTTTGAGCCGCCTGCGAAAGTTGAGAGTCTCCGGGCGGGTGCGTGGGCGGGGGCGTCGGCGGCGGAGTCGGATCGGGGGAGCTCACATAAACCATAAATCCCTCGGACCGGTTGTGCCGGAGAGACACTCCTGCAAAATCAAAACCGTCAGCCAGGATCTCCCGAATCACAATTTTTTCGTCCGGAGTACTGGAATCTGAGCTTGTGATAAGAATGGTCTGACCAACGCCAAACCCCGAGGTGTTGTAGACAGTTATGGCAAAGGCACTATCCGGCGCAGCAGTCACGGCATAAACCCCCCGAGTGGTCCCAGGCACAAACTGGGTCTGGATGGTCGGCGCCATCGAGGGCGAGGCAGAAGGCGACACAGAAGGCGACGCAGAAGGCGACGCAGAAGGAAAGGCAGAAGGGTACACCAGGGGATCGTGTTCGGACGTGACCAAGAAATACTCAAACGATGTCTCGTTGAACATGAGCACCGTGTTGCCCTTCAGGGACATCGACACAAGAGTCTGGTTGTAGCTGATTTGGGTCGTATCATTTGTAGGGACCGAGAACATCTTGAAAGTGGGGTCAAGAGATGGATCGTGAAAAGGAACCGCAACGACGTGGAGGTCTCCGGAAACGAGCCATTTCTTGGGGTTTTCCATGTGGGTTTCATACTGGTTGTGGAGTTGCTCATACGTGCTCGTTTGCTGCTCCGTGATGTTCCTAATGACCCCGCAAACGTCAATTTCCACGTCGTATGCGACAACGTACAGTTCTTCAGAAGTAGAGCTGCTCACAATCAGGAGAAGCTCGCTCGATTTTTCGGAGAGTATGGGCGCAATCTGGAAAGGAGAACTAGAGTTCCCAGTATCACGATCAACGCGGGAGCCGGAGTCTGTCGGCATCGGGACGAACGTGGGAGACATATCTTCACCAAAGGAAGTTATTAAATTCGTCATACTGTTTTTCCACACAAAAACAACTGCCGCGGCACCGCTCGCATCCACCGGGCTTAGCACTTCTAACCCCGTAGCGCCATCGTAATATGATTTGGCATTGATTGCAATGGAAAAGGCGTCGTTGCTGATTTTCGAAACCGAATAAACCGTTTCTAGATCGTCCTCAAACTGCCCGCCGAAAAGGTCGGCGCGGCGCCATTGAGCTCCTTCCGGCGAATCCACATCAAACCTGTAAATAAAACGCAGTATGTTACCGGAGTCTTCAACGTCAGCCTCCATAAAGACATAATCGTCAAAGGCGTAAACAGGAAAATTCCCCACGGCTTGTGACGCCCATCTGGTCCCCAAGTTAGTAACGTCGGGGAAAATGACATACGTCGTCGACGACCCATCTGTAGATCTCATCCTGGTTTTCAAAGTAGTGTCGTCGAACAAATACAAAAACAAAAGACTCGAGTCTTCGCGAGAAAACTCAAGGCCCCAGGCTCGATCTGCGCTCACACTTGCATTGTAATTAAGGCTAGCAGAAAAGCGTTCCGACCAGGTGCCGTTGACCGGTTTTGTGCGATAATACAACCACGTGAGCCCATCAGAATAAAGTTGGGTTGAAAGTTCGGCCATCATGGCGCCGTCTTTCGACATGAAAACTTTCTCTGGAGCTTCGGGAAAACTCTGAGCGGTTGTTACTGCTACATCTCCCGTCGACCACGGATGGAAGCTCTCGTTGAAGTAGGGTCTATCGTCGAGCAACGTGCACGGATCAGATGTAGTCGTAGTCGTAGTCGTAGTCGTAGTCGTTGTGTCATAAGAAGAAGAGCCATCAACATGGCGCGAAAAAATGGCCGCGGTGACAGCGAGGCCAACCGCCAGAAATTTGAGGGAGGGCATGGCGCAAGTTTGCTTTCTTTAATTGGTTTTGTACCTAGGATGTTTATAGCGTTTCGAGCGCGAAAGAGCGTCCGACCCACGCGGGCGGGGTGCGGGATTTCCAGCGCGCCATGCCCGACTTGGACATTTTTTCAACGTTGAAATAGCGGCGGTGCGACCGAACGGCGTCGGGCGTGCCGTCAGGCCCGCGGACAATGCAGTGCTCGGGCATGCACAGCGGGACACGCACAAGCCCCCTCGAACTCGGCACCAAGGTCGTGACGGTCTCGGATTTGAAGGCATCTGGGGTCGGACGCCGCAGGCCGCGTTCGTGGAGGGCGCGGATTGCGCACTCGCAGGCATGGGTGCGTCTGTACCGGTAGGTGTATTCCCAGCACAGAGACAGCCCCAGTTCGCACACATACCAGAATGCGCGCGGGCTTCGGCGGACGCAGATGGCACACGGATGGTTCCGGTGCGTTACGCGATATGTTTTCTTAACGTTGTGTTTGAGAAGGTGGGGATCGTCCAGGGGCATCTGTTCGCCCTCAAACTCGCATATGGAAAC
>MDTB01172208.1_pt1 | contig 17389 bp, 18 predicted proteins | sample 811161 | NCBI WGS metagenome assembly MDTB01 (sample SAMN05326650, study PRJNA326480) | marine metagenome | isolation source: seawater | place: Mediterranean Sea | collected 2009
GTTCCTCGTAAAGGGGTCATGACCCGTTACGCCAAGAAGATGGTCCGACCTGATATGTACGGATTGGTAATCTGTCGTGGTCTCCTTGGTGAAGCTGGTTCAACTAGCTAATCCATAGAAATCATCTAGGATAAATATAAGCCCCCCTTCCGAAAGGTTGGGGGGTTTTGTTTTTGAAAACTACTTATATGCGAATGAAATTATCATTCAACCATTGTTATTGGGTAGACTTTTAGAGCTACCTCCTCGTATCGCTGAAATAAACCGATGCAGGAACATGATTATAAAGGGAGGGTTCTTAACTATGGGTACAAAACGAGTGGGTCTCGCAAGGATGGAGACCTTAATGGAAAATTTAAGTAGAGAGATTTTGATGGGCGGAAGCACCATCACAGCTAGAAGAAAAGTTATTGCTGCTACAACCACCAAGGTTTTAACAGCAGCAGATTCAGGCGCTTTGGTGACTATTGATTCCCAAGGTGGTGCTTACGACATTACCTTGCCGGCAGTTTCAAATACTGGTGTTTATTTTGACTTTGTTGTGTTGGAAGACACTCCAACTGCTGATGTAAATATTAAAGCGGCTGTAGATACTACTTCTTTAGTTGGGTTTACTGTTGCTTTCGATAGCAACGCAGCAGATTCTGTTGATAGCACTTATGCCGGATCAACTATGGATGCTCTTAGGATAGACCAATTGGCAACCGCTGGTACACATATTTGGATGTGCTCTGATGGAACCCAATGGTTATTTATGAGTACTGGTGCTGCAAACGGTGGTACTGCTGCTAAAACCGTTGAACTAGTGAATAACAGTTAATCAAGGAGGATATTAATTATGGGTACAAAAAGAATTGGCCTTGGTAGAACCGAGGCATTAGTAGAAAATTTAAGTAGAGAGCTTTTGATGGGTGGTAGTACCATTACAGCTAGAAGAAAAATGATTGCCGCTACAACCACCAAGGTTTTAACAGCAGAGGATTCTGGTGCAATTGTAACGATTAATTCTGCCAGTGGAACTTTTGACATTACCTTGCCAGCAGTGTCGAACACTGGTGTTCATTTTACATTCTTTTGTTTGGAGGACACACCAACAGCAGATGTTAATGTTAAAGCAGCAGTTAACACAACCAATCTTGTTGGCCATTTGTATCATTTGGATTCAAATACCGCCGACTCTATTGAGAACTCCTTTTCTATTCCGAGTGATGGTGAGGATTTTCTTAGATTTGATCAAGATGCCGCAGCAGGCACTTGGGTCTATATATGTTCCGATGGCACTCAGTGGCTTTATTGGGGCGCTGGATCGTCAACGACTGGTAGTGGATTAAAATCTGTTATTGCTATCGCTACTTAATGCAATATAGTTTTTTTTAATTAAAAACATCAAAACCAAAGCTCACTATTATGTGGGCTTTTCTTTTTCTGATTACTATTTATTAATGATCGCACCCCAAGTGCAAAACATTTTAAGGAGACATAACAAATGGCAGTAATAGGACAACTCCCTCAATCCCTTCCCGGGCTTAGAAAGAAAGTATCTCATATATCTGGAGCAATCACTCTTGAGGTTCCTCACAATGGGCATGTTTTTATGGTAACTGATCCCGGTGACTCTGGATATACAATAACTTTGCCCTCTGCATCCGATGCGGGTCGTGGCTGGCATTGTAAATTTATAAATGGAGAGTTTGGAACTTCAACTCTTGGCAGCGGTGACGTCTTAGTTAACCCTGCTGGAGCAGATGATAACCTTGATGGTTGTTTTATAAATGGTGGAACGAATGCTGCTGATACCGTGACAGGTGCAGGAGATTTTGACACTATTGGTTTTGACGCAACCTCCGTCCATGGAGATTTTATCGAGCTTTACACAGATGGTCAGCGTTGGTTCTTTTTTGGCCAAACCGCTGTCGATGGTGGCTTGCTGGCTGCTGGATAACTTTCCCGTTTTCAAGAAATGAAGCCCATCATTGTATGGGCTTTTCTTTTTTTAAGAACTATTTATTAATGATCGCACCTCGAGTGCAAAATGTTTTAAGGAGACATAATAAATGCTATACGAAAATAACCTTGGAAACTTACGAAAAAGAGTCTCCGCCATCTCTGCTGCAAAAACTGTAGAAGTGGCCGAGTGTGGAACTGTTTTTATGGTAACCAATGCCTCTGGGGGCGAGTATGATGTTACTCTGCCGACAGCAGCCAATGCAGGTGCTGGTTGGAATTGTAGTTTTATCATTGCAACAGCAACCGCCGCTAACAATGTTGAGATCATATCTGGTGATGGCTCCAATTCAATGGCCGTAGTTATAACTGATGGTGCTTCTAATACTGATGGTGCTTCCAATATTTTGGCATCTAGCCTAAAAATCTTAGCTGCCAGCGAAAGAGGCACCCGAGTGGATATTTTTTGTGACGGTGACAAGTGGTATGCAAATGGTCATGGAACTGAACAAACTTGCTTTACAATCGTAGATGCATAAATAAATTTCCTTTTGAACCAAGCCCATCATTGTATGGGCTTTTCTTTTTTTAAGAACTATTTATTAGTGATTGTACCTTGGGTGCAAAACATATTAAGGAGACATAATAAATGCTATTTGCCAACAACATCCCAGATCGAAGAAGGGTAAGGAAACTAACCGCCGCCGCCGGCAGCGCTAATGCCATTACTATTGATACAGCAGAGTGTGGAACAGATTTTTTTCTCTCCGCAATGAACGCCGCAGCTTATACGGTGAAATTGCCAACTTTGGCAAATGCCGGTGCTGGTTGGCATTGTAGATTTATTGTTAACGATGCAGACCAAGCATTGGGTCAAATTGTCACAATTGAATCACAAGACTCTGGTAAAATGGTAAGCACCTTTTTAAATAATGCTGTTTATGCGTCAGAGGACGGTGGAGATGATTTAAAATTTGCCGCCAGTGCTTTAAAGGGCGAACAGATAGAAGTTTTCACTGATGGAGAATTTTGGTATCTTCGAGGACACACTTCTATTGCCGCTGGTATTACTTTTTAATATTTAATCTCCAATATTCAAGACAAGCTCACTTCGGTGAGCTTTTTTTGTTTGAGACTAATTACTTTATGCCTTAAGGAGTAAACAATGGCGAAATCAAAGAAAATGAGACGAAAGATAAGATTGACTCGTCTACAAGAAAAACTATTAGCATCAGGCCAATTAAAACAACAACAATCAAATTCTGCCGTTATAGAGGAGATGAAAGCTCGACAACCAAATGTTGAAGAAGTAAAACCAGTTCAACCAGAGCCTGCCCCAGAACCAGTTATGGAAGAGGCAGAACAAGTGTTTGAAAAAGTTGAGGAAATGGTTGAGGAACTGATGACAACTCAGATCATTGAAAAGTTACCACTTGAACCAGAAAAAGTTGCTGCCCCAATGGATCTGATGAAACTTAAAAAAACAGAGCTATTAAGCATGGCCGAAGCCATGGGCTGCAATGTCAGTTCTAAAAATACTAAGAAGCAAATCATCGCGGCTATTGAAAAACAATCCGCATAGTCATTTCAAGACTATTTACTTGAGACTGGAGGATTATATGAATGGCTGTTCCAACTTTAACACCTGTATCTAAAACAAGCGCAATTGTATTGCCGGCTACAGGAACAATTGAAAATGTCGCCAATGCATGCCCCATTGGGGTTTACACTGACTCTGCGGATTTTTTATCTGGTGCAGCAGCGCAAGTTGCTTATACCTTTAAAAAGCTTGGCGGTGACATACTTGATCTTGAGATAAAAGAAGAAAATGTTTATGCTAACTATGAAGAAGCTTGTCTTGAGTATTCATATTTGTTAAATATTCATCAATCAAAAAACTCACTTGGTTCAGCCCTTGGGTCTACCACAGGATCTTTTGATCACACTGGAGAGTTCTCTGGTTCTGCGTCTGGTTCTGACGATAATGTTGGAGCCAACGTTAAATTTCCCAAAATACGCTTTGAAGCTTCAAATCGACTAAGCGATACTTATTCAACCACCGCTGTTGTTGGAGGAACAGAGCAACTATTCTCCGCATCATTTGATATTGTTTCACAACAGCAAGACTATGACCTTCAAAGTATTGTGTCTGCTTCTGCTGTTGACCCTGCCAACTCCGCTTATCCTTATTATAACAAGGTCGGAGACAAAAGAATATTTATTAAGAAAGTTTACTACAGGACGCCATATGCAGTGTGGAGATTTTATGGTTACTATGGTGGATTAAACGTTGTGGGCAACTTCAGTAACTATGGACAGTACACAGATGATAGCTCATTTGACGTTATTCCAGCATGGCATAACAAGATGCAGGCTATCAGCTATGAGGACCATCTTTATACGAGAACATCGCACTATTCCTACGAGATTCACGATAACAAGCTACGTTTGTATCCTATACCGACTTCTGTATCGCCAGAAAAGTTCTGGATTAGATTTACAATCAAAACTGGACCGTTTGAGGACGAAGGAAACAACGCAGAGGGACTCAATGGTGTAAACAACATGAGTAATCTTCCATTTGAGAACATTGCATTCAATACAATTAACTCAATTGGTAAGCAGTGGATCCGCAGATTTTCTTTAGCTTTATCAAAAGAGACACTTGGCCAAGTTAGAGGCAAATTTGGTGGTGCTGTGCCCATCCCCGGAGACAACATTAGCTTAAATGCTTCAGATTTGCTTAGTCAGGCTAAAGAAGAGCAAAATGCTCTCCGAGATGAGCTTAAAACTGTCCTCGATGAGATGACATATGACAAGATCATGGAAAAAGAAGCAGCAATGGGCGAAAATTCCATGAAGACACAAGAGAAATCACCGCTTCCGGTGTTCGTGGGGTAGATAAATGGCAGATGACAAGTGGAAACCAACCGAAAGACCGCCTCCTCCGATGTTTTTCGGAGACAAGGAGAAGGATTTAGTCAAACAAGTCAATGATGAGATCATTGAGCGTGTTGTTGGGCAAGAAATCATCTATTTTCCAATTGATATGGACCATACCGACTTTCACTCCTTATATGGCGAGGCCATAGAAAAAACTTTCTTACCTCCGGTAAGAGTGTATGCTAGAGTAGAGTATGGTGGCATTGAAACTATGTTTATGGAGAACGTTGGACTAGACAAGAAGACCACCCTCAAGGTTATGTTCCATAAACGAAGGCTCACAGAGGATCAAAACCTGTTCGTCAGAGAGGGCGACTTTGTTAAATATGGATCTATCTACTATGAGATAGTAAAACTAAATGAACCTAAGCATCTGTTCGGTCAAGCAGACAATCAGTTTGAGATTCAAGCAGAGTGCATAAGAGCAAGGGATGGACTATTCAATGCAAAGTGAAACAAGAGATTTAGAGTTTTTACCATCAACCGTGGAGACCATCGATTCAGCTTTTTATGAGTGGGTCGATGAGTCAATAAACATATCCGTTAACTCAAACAGTGGACTCAACAAGGTCCCAGTTCTATGGCTATCTGCTGAACGTGCATTCCAGATAAAGAACAGTAAAGAACTACGAGACTCTGTTGGCAAGTTAAAATTGCCTATTATAACGGTCACACGAACTTCAATTGTAAAAGACAAGACCTTCAAGGGAGCTATGCAAGCTCATTTTCCAAATCAATCTTTATATCCCGGAGACTACAAGGGTGGAATCATTCAAGTTGCAAGAAGAATAAGACACGACAAGACAAGAGACTTCGCTAACAAAGATTTTCGTAAATCAGTGAAGGGCAAGAACACTGGGGGAGATGTCGAATACACAGGACCTTACGATAACAAAAAAGTTGTCTACGAGACTTTATCTATCCCTGTTCCAACCCATGTTACTGTAAAATACTCAATCACCTTAAGATCTGAGTATCAGCAACAGATGAACACCATGGTGCAGCCTTTTATTACAAGAACAGGAAACATCAGTGGTTTTATCTTTGGAAAAGACAATCACAAGTTTGAGGGCTTCATAGAACAAGACTTTGCTGAGTCCAACAACCTAACAAACCTCGGAGAAGAGGAAAGAAAGTTTGAAACTAAGGTAGAAGTAAAAGTTTTGGGCTACTTAATAGGTGAAGGGCCTAATGACCCAAGGCCAAAAATAACTATACGGGAGAACCAAGTCGAGGTCAGAGTGTCTCGAGAAAAAGTTATTTTGGGCGATTCTCGCCCATGGGCCAAAGATGATGGTAAATACAGAGAATAATGGTTATTCAATGAACAAGATACTATTTACTACAAGATATAACATATAAAAGGAGATATTTCTTAATGCCTGCTAAATTTGATTTTTTGTCACCCGGAGTGATACTTCGCGAGATTGACCAATCCCAAATCCCTGCCGCCACTACACAGGACGGTATTTTGATTATTGGAACCGCACCTTCCGGACCTGCATTGAAACCAGTACGTGTCCGAAATTTAGAAAACTTTCTAGAGGTTTTTGGAAACCCGACTTCGGGAAGAGGACAGTCTGATGTATGGAGAAACCCATCATTTGGGCCATCATATGGTATGTACGCTGCACAAGCTTGGCTATCATCTGAATCTTCTCCTGTTACATTTGTTCGATTACTTGGAGAGCAACACCCTTCACACTCTGCCGGCTCTGGCTTAGAGGCTGGATGGGGTGTTGAAAATGGCATTCATGCCACTGATAGAGCGCAAAATGGTGGAGCTTACGGCTTGTTTGTGGGCCCTTCTGGTAGCACTAAGACTTATAATGAAACCCGCCCTGCTACCCTCGCTGCTATTATATATGTAGATCAAGGAGAGCTAAGGCTTAAGGGAACTTTATATGCGCCAACCATTGCAAGCCCATCAACAACTTCATCTGCTGGTGAGGTGATTCAATCTTTAAACAACTCTACTGCTGCCGAGTTTGAAATAGAGCACGTAAGTTCAACAAATGTAACTGAGAGCTTTGTATTTAATTTTGATAAATCTGCTTCAAATACAAATTCAAACTTTATCCGATCAGTATTTCCAACAAACCCAGAAAAAACAAACGCAAAAATATTTGGCTCAACCAATGATCTTTTCTTGGGTGAAACATTTGAAGAAGCAGTTTCTACAATGATGCAGAACAATCAAAAAACTGCTAAAAATCAACAATTTGGTGTCTTGGTCCACCTTGGTAGAGCAAATACTACTGGCTGGGCAAAATGGGAAGATCATCGTCGTGATGCAATCGCTCCTAAATCTGGATGGTTTGTTTCACAAGACCTTGGGCTTGCAACTGCATTTAATGTCACAACACAACAAAAATTATTTAGATTGGTTGGGCTTCATGATGGAGAGTGGTTACAAAGAAACTATCAAATTGGAATTGAAATTTCAACCATCGGCAACAATGTTAATCCCTATGGAGCATTTCATGTTTACATTATGGATCTCGAAGAGAACATGGTCGAACAATTTAGAAACTTAAATTTTGATCCCGGCTCAGAGAACTATATCGCAAAGAGAATTGGAGATCAAAGACAAATTTGGGACACTGATCAAAAGAAGTATAGAGTTGAGGGCGAATACTCTAATAACTCTAGCTACGTTTATGTTGAATTATCCGAGGCAGTCAAGAATGGATCTTTGAATTCTTTAGCGGCGGTTCCCTTTGGTGTTCAAGGTCCTGTAACTTTTGGTTCTTTCTTTGCTGTTTCTGGAGGATCAGAGCCAATCTCCTCAGATGCTGGCGGATCTAGCAAATGGACTTATGCAGACAGTTTAGGCCACAAAGATGACAATTTGGTTGGCGGTAGCAATACGCCTGCCGCTAAGCCATTTGCATTTTATGTTGCTGGAGCAAAAGCAAAGTTTGAATTTCCAAAACTTCGCTTGACCACAACATCATCAAAGGGCTCTCAAAACACAGATTATGCTACCAGTGACTTCCTTGGTGTGAACCATCACTTATCTGGCTCAAGAGCCTTTGATCAAAGTTATTTTGATCTAGTACGACAGGGCTCTAAGAATGGAAATGCCTCTATGGAAGTAAACTTGGATGAAACAGGAAGCCCCGGCACTGATAAAGAATTTCAATACTTTTTCTCATTGGATGATGTTAGATATGACACTGCTACAGGCTTATGTTATTATCAATCTGGCTCGCGAGCCGCAGAAAATTCTGTTACCGGCTTAGCTAGCAACGGTGGTATTGATGTTTTGATTAACACTCGTAGAATCCGTAAGTTCAAGTCTCCACTCTTTGGAGGTTTTGACGGAGTAAACATTAAAGAAGCTAATCCTTTTGCTAATCATGATGGCGCACTTGGCAGCACCAGTAATCTGGAGACAAACAACTACACTATTTACAGTGTCATGAAGGCACTTGAAACTGTTTCTGATAGCGAAATCGTTGCATACGACCTCTTATCAGTTCCCGGTGTTACTCGAACCAAAATTACTGACAAGGTTTTGGAAATTTGCGCTGATCGTTCTGACGCTTTAGGCATAATAGATATTGAATCTGGTTTCCAGCCTGCAAATGTTGAAGCCACAGCCAGTGTTCTTGGATCAGTTTCTGGCACGGTTAACAGCCTTGTTGGAAGAGATATCAACACCAGCTATGGTGCAGCTTACTATCCATGGATTCGTTTACGAGATACCATTGGTGGAAACAATGATGTCATTATGGCGCCCCCATCTGTAGCTGCTATCGGTGCAATCGCTCGATCTGAAGCAGTTTCTGAACCATGGTTTGCCCCTGCTGGATTTAACCGAGGCGGTATCCGACAGTTGGGTGGACCTCGAGGACCACAAGTTGTTGGTACTTGGGAACACTTAACAAAAGATAATCGCGATGATCTTTATCAGGCTAATATCAATCCAATTGCTAGGTTCCCTGCAATCAATGAGATTGTTATCTTTGGACAAAAGACTCTTCAACAAACACCATCGGCATTAGATCGAATTAACGTTCGCCGTTTGATGATCTTCTTGAAGAAAGCAATCAAGAATATTGCAGATACTATTTTGTTTGACCAAAACGTTAATACTACTTGGCTTCGATTCCGAGCAGAAGCAGATCGAGTTCTTTCATCTGTCCAAACTCGACTTGGCTTGACGGAGTACAAAGTTGTTTTGGATGAGACCACAACCACACCAGATTATATTGATAGAAACATTCTTTATGCTAAGATCTTTGTGAAGCCTGCTCGAGCTATTGAGTTCATCGCAGTTGACTTCATTATTACTAGAACAGGTGTAGAATTTTAATCAAGCTACTAGTTAGAATATAAATAGGAGATACTAACACATGTCATTTTGGACTTCAACCGCATTAGAGCCTAAGAGGCAATTTAGATTTAGACTGACCATTACGGCAGTTGATGGAGATGCAGCTATTTGGTTCGCCAAAAAAGTTTCGGTTCCTTCCTTTACGGTTGGAGAGGTTAAGCATTCTTTTGTCGATAAGACGTTTTACTACCCCGGACGAGTTGAATGGAACACCATTGAAGCAACTTTGGTAGACCCAGTGTCTCCCGACGCTGTTGGTATGACTAATGGTATGCTAGCAAAGTCTGGCTATTTTGTTCCTTCATCGCCCACCGCTAATGGTGCTTGGGGATCTATCTCTAAAGCTGAGGCTGTTGGTCAGGGTATTGGCGCTGTTATCGTTGAGTCTATCGATCAAGATGGAAATTCACTCGAAAGGTGGTCATTACAAAATCCTTTCATCAAATCAGTTAAGTATGGTGATTTGTCATATGAGACAGATGAATTAAGAGAAATTTCAATTGAGTTCCGCTATGACTGGGCTGAGTGTGAAATTCTTTCCGAAGGTGGCGGAGTTTATAATGATGAAGTCGGCCAAAAAGCTGATCGATATCTTGGAGCAGACAACACCTCTGGCAACCCACAGGTCTAGTAGGAGCTACCCGTGCCATTCTGGACATCACCAAATCTTGAGCCTTTAAAGCAAAATCGATTTAGAATTGTCTTTACTCCAACTCGCGAAATGTTGAACAATTTAGATTTTTTGGATATTAACACCCAATCATCGAGAACTAGTGCAACGAACACCGAAAGGGTGACAGCACTAACTCAAGCTCAAGCTCGAAACAAAACAAAAGACATAAAGGGCGACTTTTGGTGGTGGGTTAAGTCTTGTACTTTGCCATCATATGAAATCGCAATGTCAGAGTATCAACTGGTTAACCATAAGTTTAAATATCCGGGAATGCTGGTGTGGAATGATGTATCTATTACCATGGTTGACACTTCAGCGATCACCGAAAGACTGATGGCGATGCTAGGATTAGCGGGTTATGGAGAAGGACCATCATGTGATAGCTCCGGAATATCAAAGGATGGCTTTACAAATCAAGGTGACTTTAGAATTCAATTGATAGACTCTGAGGGTGCTGTACTCAAGCAGTGGAAACTGGAAGGCTGGTTTTTTCGCACTGTAAGGTTTGGAGAAACAGCATACGATTCAGATGATTTTGTAACTTTAGAAATGTCACTTGGCTATGATTATGCCATTCTAGAGAACTCTAAGGGTGATTCGGTTATTGGAGAGCTTAAAGAAACTATAGAAGAAGAGGGCACAATCACATCGAGACCGTCACGAACATTCTATCAACAAGGAAACAATAGATAACAATTAAGAGGTGAAAATTGAGTAGAAATAATGAAATGCGAACTGGAGTTGAAAACTCTGGCGATGCATCAGCAGCAGTTGAAGCTGCCAATGAAGAAGTTAATGAAGAAATGAGAAGTCCATTGGAGTTTGTCACTCCAACAGATTTTGTTAACTTGCCATCAAGAGGCAAAGGCTATCCTTCAAATCATCCACTCTGTGGACAAGAGGTGATAGAAATAAAATTTATGACAGCAAAAGAGGAAGACATTCTTACATCTAGGGCACTTTTAAAGAAAAATATGGCGATTGAAAGGTTTCTTCAAAGCGTCATTAAAGACAAAAGAATAAACCCTAAAGACATGCTAATCGGAGATAGAAACGCAGTTATTGTGGCTGCTCGAGCGTCTGGCTACGGCACCGACTATGAAACAAGTGTTGGCTGCCCTGCATGTGGTGAGCGAGCCATAGTTACTTTTGATCTTGAGAATCCAAAAATTCACGAAGGTCAGATCCCGGATATTGGTGATGTCGAGGTAACAGAAAAAGGAACATATCTTGTAACAGTGCCAGTTTCTAAATTTCGTATTGAGCTAAAGTTAATGACAGGTGAGGATGAAAATTATATATCTCACATCATGATGTCTAACAAGAAAAATAAGCTACCAGAAACCAATATGTCAGAACAGTACAAAAGAATGATCAAGTCAATTCAAGGGTACACTGATCCAAGAGCTATAAATCATTTTTTAGCAAACGCCCCTGCAAGAGACATGAGGTTTTTGCGAACAGTTTATAAAACTATCTCTCCAGATGTTAAAATTATAAACGATTTTGTCTGCCAGTCCTGTGGCCATAGTCAGGAACTGGAGGTGCCCTTTGGGGCAGACTTTTTTTGGCCTGACAGATAAATACATGGAGTCGGTGTATGAGCAATTCTTTTTGCTCAAACATCATGGCGGTTGGTCATTTATAGAGGTATATAATTTGCCCGTTGGGCTGCGACTATGGTTCTTAAAAAGAATGCAGAAGCAGTTTGAAGATGAAAAAAAGCAAATGGAAAAAAGTAATTCTAGAAGATAATGAATGCCCGTGAGGGCATTTTTTTTATTAAACTATTTATTATGCGAGGTATTAGTTATGGTTATTGATTTTAGTGACAAAACAGGTCATCTGTCCGAGGGTTATTCAGATGCTTTCGGGCAAGTATCCCAATATCTTCTTGGCAAGATGTTTGGCGCTAGTGATGAAGAGTTAATGCATTATGCTTGGCTTACTATGAAAGAAGAGGATTCTAACGAATCTGGTGACGGTTTTATTATTCGTGGCAAGTATCGTGATATCAAATCATATGCCCAAGCTCTTGGAAGAGAGAGGGACTACATTTTATCACTAGAAAAGTATGGCGAAGATCACATGAGAACAACCAAAGCTAAAGCTGAGCTTGATCAAGCAACAAACCACTTTGAAAGACTAACAGGCATTCAGTGGCCATTTAAATAGAGGTTATATGAATGACTCCAGAACAAATGCAACAATTTGCCGAGACTATTGCCAAGGCACTTGAAAAAAAGAAATCTGATGACACTGAAACTGAAGAGGGTCCAAAGCTTAAACAAGCGGGAGAAGGTGCATCTGAGGCCAAGAAAAAGGAAATCGCTGAAGAAAACAAATTGGAGCAAAAGGCTTTTGCTACAAAGCAAGCCAATCGTCTACAAGAAATAAGACTAGAAACTGAGCTAAGCAAGCTTCATGTTGATAGACAAGCTAGAATGGATAACTTATTGAAACTTGAGCAAGAAAGAGAAAAGCTCATGAAATCCATGCAAGCTCAAAATGATCTATCAGCCGAAGCTAAAGATATTATTGAGGCTGAAATAAAAAAAGTTGATGAGCTTATAAATAAAAACCGTGATGTGCTTAACGTAAGAAAGCAACAAACCGTTGCCCAAAGACAGGGCCAAAAGGCCGGTGAAGACTTATTTAGGGGTCTTGCTAACACAATCGGTCTTGCAAAAAGAGCGCAGGATACATTTGCTGGTAAGTTTTTCAAACTAATGAATGTTCTGAAAGAACCCGGCGGAGTAAAGGCTTTTTTCAAAGGAATGGCTACCGCCATGTTGTCTGTGCCTTTCGCTTTGCTTGATAAGATGATCCAACACACCATCCAGATGATATTTGCTCTTGATAATGCTCAGAATGCTTTTTCTGCTGTTACCCAACAGGGAGAAAAATTTAATCAAGTCATAAGTGATGCGACCTTTAAACTTGTCCCATTTGGCATTACAGCGGAGGAGGCAGGAAAGGCAGCCCAAGGACTGTATAATAATTTCTTTGAATTTAACTTGATTGGTAGAGAAAGTCAAATAGCAGCAATAGCGCTAGCTGCCAAAATGCAAAAGCTGGGAGTAAGCTCTACCGAGACAGCTAGTATGATGAATTTTTTCAACAAGAACTTGCGTCAAACCACTGAAGAAGCTCTAGAGTCTGCATCTCGAATCGCCCTAATGGGCCGCAATATTGGTATAAGTGCAGCGAGAATGTCTAAAGATTTCATCGCAGCTTTGCCAAAATTAGCCGTATATGGCTCTCGATCTGAGGAAATATTTGGTAATATTGCCGCCGCTGCACAGCGAGCGGGTGTTTCAACCAAGTCTCTACTTGACCTTGCTGGTCGCTTTGACACGTTCCAATCAGCAGCCGAAACAGTCGGAAAGCTAAATGCGATCTTGGGGTCTCAAATGTCAGCAACCGAAATGCTCATGATGACAGAGGATCAAAGAATTGAAACCCTCATCTTGCAAGTTCAAGCTTCTGGTATGGCTTTCCGAGACATGGATCGATTTACACAAAAAGCCATTGCAGCAGCCGCTGGTATTAATGATATGAACGAAGCCCAACGCATATTCGGTGGCTCCATGGGTGACTATAGAGAAGCGCAAGAGCTAATGGAAAAAGAAGCCAAAGCCCAAGAGGCTGTAGACAAAGCAGTAAAAGCTGCACTTCCGGCAAAACAAAAGCTATTGATAGCATTTAATCAAATGGTTAGTCAATACATTACAGATGCTTTTATAGCAAGGATGCATGAGTTTGTTGATTTTCTGGTGGATCTAACCAAGCCCGGTAGGTTTCAAGCATTTTTAGAAGGACTTGGCCTAACAAAAGCACAAATTCTTGATACGGCTTTATCATGGGCTAAATATGCAGCAGCGTTTTTTGTTGCCCTTAAGATCATCCCAGCGTTTATTGGTTTTTTAGTAAAATTAAGATTTGCTCAAATTGGCAGCGTAAAGGCAACCAACATGAGTAATATGGCAATGGTTAGGCAAAAGCGATTACTATTAGCTAATGCCACAAACTCCGCCGCTCTTGCATTAAAGTTCTTAGCAATCGGAGCAGCCGTTCTAGCGGCCGCGTATGGATTCAAACTAGTAATTGATTCTATCTCTAATTTAGCAAATGTTATGAAAGGCATGGGTGATTCGGCTGGCTTCCTAATGGGTATAGTTATATCACTATCAGTAGCCTTCCTTGGCATGGCCGTTGCTCTTACATTCATGGGTGGTGCTTCAGCCGCCGCCGCCGGGCCAATTTTAGCTGTCGGTGCAGCAGTCTTGATGATGGGTATTGGTCTTGGAATTGCAGCAGCCGGCATTGGCTTTATGGCTGCCGGCTTTGCTTTGCTTGGTGATAATGGTACGACAGTTGCACTAGTCGTCGCTGGGGTTGGTCTCGCCTTGCTCCAAATGGCAGCAGGTATGAATGTCAGTACAGGGGCTATTACTTTATTTGGTGGTGCTGCGACCGCATCCGCTCCGGGACTTGTAACATTAGGCTTGGTTATTGGCGGTGTTACATTGGCAGTAAGTCTTCTTTTTGCCAAAATGACCACAATGTTCAAGGCATTGGCTGAGTTTGGTAAAGCAATTAAAGGAACAGACAAAGATGTATCCTCACTAGGGAGATCATTTGCCCTAATGGCAGCTTCAGCCGTTGCTGGTAACGCGGGATTGCCGTTTATACGTGCCCAAACTGCTTTAGCAAAGGCCAAACAGACAAAAGTAAGCATTGAGGGCCTTGGTAATCTCACCGAGGGTATTGCTGAAACTGCTGATGATATGGAGCGTCTAATTGGCGGTGGAGCGAAATTGTCTGAAATTGCTTCGGGTATTATTGAGATTGATAAGGCTTTGGGTCAAGGCAAAAAAAGAGTTGAGATAATCTCCACACTATCCTCAGTGGCTCAAATGTCTACAACAGATGCTGGAAGAGCCGTCTCAGCCCGCGCTGAGGCCTTGACCGCAACAGCAGAGCAAAAACAAACAGTTGAGATAAAGAATGAATTTAAAGATCTCAAAGTTGTACTATCTGATGGAACCCAATTGGATGCTTATATTGTTTCTGCGACAAATAAATTTAAACGTACAGGCAACGCCCGATGAGTTATGACAAGATTAGAGAATATGCTGAGTGCAATGGCGGAGATCTTGAATTTGGAGATCCTTACGGACGAGATTTTCCGCAAAAGGTTACTTTTCATGCATTTTTACAAGAAATGAACCAAACCTTTAGTCTATCTTATGATAGTGAAGAGGTTTATGGCAGAAATGATCCAATCATGTCCTACAGAAATACCAAAAGAAGCATGTCTCTTTCTTTTGTATTGCCGGCAACAAATTTATATCATGCCAAAACTAATCGCCTATTAACAAGAATATTGATAAGAAAACTTTATCCTAGATATGAGAACATTAGAAGCTATGACATTGATAAAAATGAATTTGATAAACTAACGTCTGAAAATGAAGCGTTGTCTAAGCGCAATGCCTTTGCAGTATTCGCTAAAACCCAACAGCATCAATACGGAGCCATCGCAGATGATGATCTCTACACGTATTACTATCTAAAAGAAAGGCTGAAGATAAACGATTTACAGAGAGGGCTGGGCACCGTGGAAACAATAACCGGTGGAGCATATGGAAAAACTGTTGATGTTGGCTTTAAGCACACTCAAACAATGGTTGAAAATCCAATGATAACGTTAAAATACTCCAACTTAATTTCTGATAGGGATGGTTTACCTTTATTTGGATATCTTGACAGTCTTAATGTAAAACCCCTACTGGATGAGGGGTACTTTTCTGAGTGCTCGCAGAAAAAAAGAAATCCGATCACCGGCAAAGAAGAGCTAATAGTGGCCGGCACTTATCCAAAAGTATATCAAGTGTCTTGTAACTTTAACATAATACACGAATTGCCTTTAGGTTGGAATGGCAGTGGTATACCCTTGAGCAACATATTTGATTTTCGTCCATAACAACTAATTATTATAAAAGGTCTTAGCAAACATGACAACACCAAAAGCCACGTATGGCGATAAGATAAACAGATACGCCCAGCAAACAAACTCACGAATATATTTCTTTGCTTTCCACCCGTCAAGGCTTCAAGCAAGCAGCGGCGGCGTTGAACAGCCTCACGCTGCTTCCTTCAAAGCCTTTGTGAATGATTTTGATGAAACTTTTGCATCATCTTGGGAGGCTCAACAGTATTATGGCAAAACTGATGCCTTTGTTGGCTTCAAGAACACAAAAAGAACTATATCTTTGTCTTGGAAAATACCATCAATAAATCTCTCCGACGCACAAATAGCCTATCGCTCCTTAAACAGTCTAGCTCTTATGTTGTATCCGGTTTATATCGATGGTGTTGAAGTTTTAAGAAACAGAAAAGACTCCATCGCCAACACCGCCATCGGCCTCATCAATAGAACTAAACAAATTAAAGAATTTTATGATTCTTTAAACAATTCTGATGCTATGCAAGTTTCATTCCAACCAAGTGCTTTGCCTCTAGGAAAGCCGCCACTAATAGGTGTGGCATGGGGAGAACTAATTAAAAATAGAAATACAAATCCCAATCGCAGCATATACAAGTCTCAAGAAAGAGACATACATGCAGATAGCACCATTGCTGAGCTTGCCACTGCTAAAAAAAGAGCGTTGGTGTGTCACGTTGAAAATTTTGCTATGTCTCCTGAGATCGAAAAGGGATACTTCTCAGACTCAGGAAAATTATATCCAAAAGTTTGGTCTTGCTCAGTTGCGCTAGCTGTTATTCACACGCATGAGCTTGGTCGCCAAACCGAGCCATGGTAGGAGGTTAAACATGTCTAGATACAATAGAAGACCAATAGGCGTAAATGATAATGAGCTATATGATAAACATCTTGAGACTAGAGATGTCGGCTTCATAGAGCAATATGTTACACCAGAGTTTGTATATCCCACAGATGATCAATCAAAGCTAATATCTTTTTTTAGCCACCCATGGTCACTGAGGGATAAGTATTACATATTGGCACAAAAATATTATAATGATCCAAAATTGTGGTGGATCATAGCACAATACAATCAAGCACCAACAGAGCAGCATTTAACTGAGGGCCAAATAATTAAAATACCTTATCCGCTATCTGCTGTTTATAGTTACTTAGGACAAAAATAATGGCCATAACAAGAGATCAAAGATTAGATGAATACGCTGATATGAACTGGAGAAAGGCAAGATTTAATGCCAACACTCCCAAGAATGTCATAGAAATGATATGGAGCCGCCACGCAATTAAGGAGAAATATACTAATAACGACATAGATTTCAAAAAATCAGACGGATCGTTTCCCAAAGGCTTATCAGCCACGGTTTCTGACGAAGAGTTGCAATGCTATTGTCAAGCAGCTTATGCCTTAAAAGAAACAGGCGACAACTATTGGGAAAATGGCCATCAGGGTGATCTCCTGAAAGACGTCTTCATA
>MDTB01023000.1_pt1 | contig 17387 bp, 20 predicted proteins | sample 811161 | NCBI WGS metagenome assembly MDTB01 (sample SAMN05326650, study PRJNA326480) | marine metagenome | isolation source: seawater | place: Mediterranean Sea | collected 2009
AAGGTTTATGAAAAATACGACACCGAAATTCTATAGAATTTCGATTAAAAAGGCTAAAGTTACATTGATCAACCCCTGTAAGCGTAGTTAATAAAATGAAAACAATGAACCTCAAATCATTACTACTAATTTGTTTAAGTATTACTGCTCATCTAACTAAGGCACAACAAGGAGCAGCCCTTTGCTTTGAAATTACCGAAGAAAGTGTCAAACTCATCGAAAGTCTTATTTCAATTAATTTAGATAAAGATATTTTTCAAAATATAGATGAGAATATAGCCCTTGTCAAAGTTTCAAAAGAAGGTGAACAATTTATCCCTTTTCAACTGGATAGTGATAAATCTAAGATTTGGTTCAAACATAATGGCATGGAAAAAACAGTTTCCTATTGCCTAAAAAAGGAAACCAATTTGGTAAATAAAACCAATTTCAATATTGAAAAAAAAAGATGGGGATTTAAACCTTAAGTACAGAGATGAATCTCTAATTAGCTATCGGCATGAAATGAAAGCTCCACCAGAGGGAATTGATGAAATTTATCAAAAATCAGGTTTTATTCACCCAGTACTTTCCCCAAAGGGAGATACACTTAGTCGAATTCAACCGCCAGATCATTATCATCACTATGGGGTTTGGGGACCTTGGACAAGGACTAAAATCAATCAGGAAGGAGTAGATTTTTGGAATCTAAAATACGGTCAGGGGACGGTGCTTTTTAAGGAATTCGATAAAGTCTCATCTGGTCAAGTTTTTGCTGGATTCATTGCAAAACAAGAACACTTATACTCCATAAAAAAAGACCCTAAAGTTGCAATCAATGAAAGTTTGGAGGTTAAAGTTTGGAAAAATAGCAATCCTAATCGATACTTTATAGACTACACTTCAAGATTTAGTTCCCCTGTCGAAAAAGGTATCTTATTTGAAGCTTATCGCTATGGAGGCGGGTTAGGATTCAGGTTTAAAGAACAATGGCATAAAGACAATTGTTATGTATTAACCTCCGAGGGTAAAAATAGAATAACTGCCGACGGTACCTCAGCGAGATGGTGTATAGTTTATGGAGAATCCACTGACAAAAAAGGGATGAATGGGATACTTTTTATGAGCCACCCCAACAACCGATCTCATCCCGAACCGATGCGCGTTTGGCCAATAACAGCAAATAATGATCGCGGAGACATGTTCTTTGAGTTCTGCCCAATTCGAAATAAAGAATGGATAATAGAACACAAAAAAACCTATTCGTTAAACTATAGAATGCTGGTTTTTGAAGGTACGTTGAGTCCTGAGGAAGCCGAGGCAAATTGGAAAGCTTTTGCTTATCCTCCCCAAATACTTAAAATTAACAACTAAAAACATGATCAGAAGAAAATTTATAGGTAAAACAACAATAGGAACTGTTGGAATCGCTGGAATTCCAAGTATTGTTCCAGCCAGTGTCTTTGGAAAAAATGCCCCAAGTAATAAGATTAATATCGGGCAGATTGGCTGTGGTAGAATTGCACGAAGTCACTATTTACCCGAGACGATGAATCACCTTATCTCAAAAGTAATGGCAGTCTGTGATTTGGATACAAATCGTATGAAAGACGGAAAAGTTTTGGTAGATAATTTTTATAAAGACAAAAAAGGGCAAACAGATTACAATGGAACAAAAATGTATGAGGACTATCGGGAAATGCTGATGGATAAAGACATAGACGCAGTATTAATTTCTACGCCCGACCATTGGCATGCACAGCCCGCAATGGAAGCAGCACTTGCTGGAAAAGATATTTATCTTCAAAAACCAACTTCACTGACTGTTAAGGAAGGAAGACAATTAGTTGACGTGGTTAAAAAAAGTGGTGTAATTCTCCAAGTAGGGACACAACAAAGGGGAATGCCACAGTTTAGAATTGCCGCAGAACTCGTCCGAAACGGCAGAATAGGGAAGTTACACACCGTGAAAATAGGTCTTCCTGGAGACCCTTCCGGACCTGAGGCAGCGCCGATGCCCATTCCAAAAAATCTGAATTTCGATAGATGGCTTGGCTCAACTCCTCAGGTGCCTTACACTGAAATTGGCGTACACCCTCAAAAGGGATACGGCAGACCAGGTTGGTTGAGGCACGAAAATTACGGTGCAGGGATGATCACGGGTTGGGGGCAACACCACTATGATTCTGCTGCATGGGGTATGGATACCGAACTCACAGGGCCCATATCGGTTCAATCGATTGCGGATTTTCCAAAATCAGGACTATGGAATGTACATGGTGATTTTATGGTTAAACATGAATACGACAACGGAATTACTGTTCTAACCAGTGGAGGATACCCAAACGGCATAAGGTATGAAGGATCGGAAGGATGGATATTTGTTTCTCGAGGAAGCTATGTCGCCTCAAGTTCAGATCCTGTGGAATCAAATAATAGCAAAAAAGCATTAGATGCTTCCGACCCCAAAATATTATCATCTGTGATTGGTGCTAATGAAACGCATCTTTATAAAATAGATGAGCAGCACGGTAATTGGCTGGACTGTATCCAAAGTAGAAAACAACCAATTTCACCAGTAGAAATTGGGCATATGGCTTGTGTGGTTTGTCTAATTAGTCATATTGCAATGAAAATACCACGGAAATTAAAATGGAATCCTATTAAGGAAAATTTTAATAATGATAAAGAGGCTAATCGCTTATTGAGCAGATCCCAACGAAAACCTTACGGAACTGGTTACTTAAATTCTTAATTTTGTAAAAACAAATCATTTAGATGAAACTCCTGTATTTGACACTAATTGCTGGTGCTATTTTAAGTTGTAAAACCATTGATGAACCTCTCAAAGTCAAACTTATGACACTTGATCCAGGTCACTTCCATGCTGCACTGATACAAAAAACATCTTATGAGAACATCGACACTACCGTGGATGTTTTTGCTCCTGAGGGGCCTGAGGTGAGGAATTTTTTAAAAAGTATTGATAACTACAACAACAGAGCAGAAAATCCAACCAACTGGAACGTCAAGACGCACCTAGGTGATGACTACCTTCAACGAATGCTTGCTGAAAAACCAGGAAATGTTATGGTTGTATCGGGGAAAAACTCAAAAAAAATTGATTATATCCTTGCAGCGGTTAAGGCAGGATTACATGTATTTGCGGACAAGCCTTTAGTTACCAACCCAGAAGGACTTGAGAAATTAGAAGAGGTATTTAGGGTGGCTAAAGAAAATAATGTATTGGTTTATGACATAATGACGGAGCGTTTTGAGGTGACTACAGGGATACAAAAAGCCCTGTCCATGACTCCTGCTATTTTTGGAGAACTTATGTATGGAACTCCTGAAAATCCTGCTATTAGCAAAGAAAGCATACACCATTTATTTAAATATGTTTCCGGTAAACCGTTGGTAAGACCAGCTTGGTTTTTAGACACTGAACAGCAGGGAGAGGGTATCATTGATGTGACAACGCACTTGGTGGATTTAGTTCAATGGGAGGCGTTTCCTAATCAAATAATAAATCGTTCAGAAATTGAAATGTTAAACGCAAAAAGATGGGCAACGCAATTATCACCTGACGAATTCAAAAAAATCACAGGTTTAGCTACTTATCCCGATTACCTCAAAAAAAATCTTATTGGTGATACACTGCATGTTTATTGTAACGGTGAAATGAATTACACCATAAAAGGCAAACACGCCAAAGTTTCTGTTATTTGGAATTACACTGCTCCAGAGGGGACAGGCGATACACATCAAAGCATTATGAGAGGAACAAAAAGTGATTTGGTGATCAAACAAGGTGCAGAAGAAAATTTCAAACCCACCTTATACCTAAATGCTAAAATTGGTGAGCCTTTTGAATCCGATTTAAAAACTACAATAGTTCAATTACAAAGCAAATTTCCTGGAATCAATGCTGTGAAGGTGTCAGAATCTATTTGGAAAATTAGTATCCCAGATGAATTAAAAATAGGGCATGAAGCTCACTTTGCTCAGGTAACCAATAATTTTCTAACCTACTTTAAAAATGGTATATTGCCTGTTTGGGAAATTCCAAATATGACAACAAAATATTACACTACTGTTGAAGCTTATAAAATGGCTATCGATCAGTAATCATTCAAATTAACCTAGCACATGAAAAAAATATTTTTATTACCCCTATCAGTTGTTATCTTCTATACAACCTCATGTATTTCACAAGAAAATCCACCTGTAATTGAAACCCCAGATCAATCCCAATATACTACTGAGACTATTGTAGAGGGTATAGATATTCCTTGGGGAATGGATTTTATAAGTGAAAATGAAATTTTAGTTACCGAAAAAAAAGGAATTTTATACCGTGTAATCAACGGTGTTAAAAATGAAGTTTCAGGACTTCCCGAAATATATGTAAGAGGGCAAGGTGGGTTACTCGATATTGCGCTCCACCCAGACTTCAAGTCCAATAATATAATTTATTTTACCGCAGCGATAAATGTGGAGGGAGACGAAGGCGGTAATACCTCTTTATATAAAGCTACACTTAAAGGGAACTCACTAGAAGAAGTCAAATTACTCTACAAGGCTTTACCCAACACAAAAAAAGGGCAGCACTACGGATCTAGAATTGTTTTTGATGGTCAAGGGCATTTATTCTTTGGCATTGGAGATAGAGGAAACCGCGATGTAAACCCTCAAAACTTAGGAATTGACGGTGGAAAAATCTACCGATTAAATCTCGATGGAAGTATTCCTGTGGATAATCCTTTTGTTAATCAAGAAGGTGCGATTGCTGCCGTATATTCCTATGGACATAGAAATCCTCAAGGAATGACAATGCACCCCAAAAAGGGGGAACTCTGGGAAAATGAGCACGGCCCAAAAGGTGGTGACGAAATTAATATTATCGAAAAAGGTAAAAACTATGGATGGCCAGTAATCACTTACGGTATCAATTACAGCGGTACGCCCATTACTGACAAAAGAGCGATGCCAAATATGGAGCAGCCCATTTACTACTGGGTTCCCTCTATTGCTCCTAGTGGAATGGCATTTTCAACTTCTGGAGTATACAAGAAATGGAAAGGAGACTTATTCGTCGGTTCGTTAAAATTTAAGTATTTAGAGCATTTAATTCTAAAAAGAGGAAAAGTTGTCAAACGTGAAAAAATCCTAGTAGATATAGGGCGACTTCGTAATGTCAAAGAAGGTCCAGACGGTTATTTATATATAGGTGTAGACGGCAAAGGTATCTTAAAAGTCATAAAAAAATAATGAAACTAATTTTAATCACTTATTGTGCTTTACTATTGATGCAATTTTCATGGCTTCAACAAAATAAGCCACTTGAACAAAGTATAAGTGACGGTGCTGAAATCTATCAAGATTTTTGCCTTCAATGTCACTTGGATACAGGTGAGGGCGTTTCTGGTGTCTTTCCTCCTTTGGCAAACTCTGACTACCTTTTGAACAACATCGACTTGAGTATTAAAGGAATAAAATACGGTTTAAGTGGCCCTATTGTAGTTAATGATGAAGAATACGATGGCGTGATGGCAAATCAAGGCCTAGACAACGAGGAGATCGCCGACGTAATGAACTACATCCTCAATAGTTGGGGAAATAAATCAAATGATATCATAACGATAGAACGTATAGCGCAGGTAACAGAATAAGCCTTAAATTTAGGTATGCCTTTAAAAAAAATATATCGCTATCTCTACATCGCAATTTTCCTAATATTTGTCATTTGGATGATTTTCTTGGATACCCATTCTCTAAAAATCCACAATGAATTAAATCAAGAGATTGAAAAGCTCGAGGAACAAAAAAAGGCATTAATTAATATTATTGATCAAGACAAAAGAAGTCTTCAACAACTGAGCAACAAAGACAGTCTAGAGCATTTAGCCAGAGAAAATTATGGTCATAAGAAAGAAAACGAAACAATTTTTTATGTGGAATTTGAGGATAGTACAGGATTAAAAAAATTAAACTAAATTTTGAGTAATCAAATTTCAGTATTATTTTTTATGCCCTAATTTTAATTGTATTTTTATCCAAATTTCATCTAATTCGTAATGGTCAAAATCTTAGCAATTGCAAATCAAAAAGGCGGTGTTGGTAAAACCACCACGGCGGTTAATTTGGCTGCTGCCCTTGCTATTCTGGAGAAAAAAATACTTTTGGTAGATGCTGATCCTCAAGCTAATGCCACCTCAGGTCTGGGAATTGATGTGAAAAGTCAAAAGTTAGGTACTTACCAACTGCTTGAGCATACCGCAAAGGTGGAAGACACCATTTTATCAACCAGCACTGCAAACCTAGACTTGATTCCTTCGCACATAGACCTGGTCGCCACTGAAATCGAACTGGTAGACAAAAAAAACAGGGAGTACATGTTGCGAGAGGCACTAGCTCCTGTTTATCATTTATACGACTACATCATTATAGACTGTGCACCCTCACTTGGGTTGATTACTCTTAATGCTCTTGCGGCGGCACATTCTCTTGTAATACCGATTCAATGTGAATACTTTGCCTTAGAAGGCTTAGGTAAACTGTTGAACACCATAAAAAGTGTTCAGAAAATTCACAATAAAGATCTCGATATTGAGGGGCTATTATTGACAATGTATGATTCTCGTCTAAGATTGTCTAATCAGGTAGTTGAGGAAGTGAGAAAACATTTTGGAAAGATGGTTTTTAAAACGATAATTCAGAGAAACACTAAATTAAGTGAAGCCCCCAGTTTTGGCGAAAATATCATTGATTATGACGCCACCAGTAGAGGTGCAAAAAATTATTTGTCCCTTGCCACTGAGATCTTAAAAAAGAAGAAAAAACAAACTGTTGATGGCTAAGAAAAATAAAAAAAAGGCATTGGGTAGAGGACTATCCGCTCTCTTAGATGATCCTCAAAATGAAATCAGATCAATCAGTGACAGCAATGCAGACAGGGTAGTCGGTAACATCATCGATCTGGATTTAAAAAAAATTGAAGTCAACCCATTTCAGCCTAGAACAAATTTTAATGAAGAAGCAATTTTGGAATTGGCCGAGTCAGTTAAATCACTTGGAATAATTCAACCTATTACTGTAAGGAAGTTAGGTTTAAATAACTACCAACTTGTTTCCGGTGAACGAAGGTTCAGAGCAGCGAAATTACTGAAATTAGAAACCATTCCCGCTTACGTAAGAATCGCGAATGATCAAGAGACATTAGAAATGGCTTTGGTAGAAAATATCCAAAGGAGAGAACTTGATCCAATCGAAATTGCACTTTGCTATCAAAGGCTGATCGAAGAAATAAAACTTACTCAAAACCAATTAAGTGAACGTGTGGGTAAAAAAAGATCAACCGTTGCAAATTACATGCGACTACTAAAGCTAGATCCCATCGTTCAATCTGGAATCAGAGACGGTTTTTTATCTATGGGACATGGAAGAGCATTAATTAATATCGAGGAGCAAGACAAGCAATTGGAAGTTTACGAAAAAGTAATTTCACTCGGTCTATCTGTAAGAGATACCGAAAAGCTGGTTCAAAAATTTAAGTCACAGGAATCGAACACAAAATCAAAACCAAAATTGGCGGAGATTTACTCCGAACTGGAAGCTGAACTTAAAAATTATTTAAATTCAAAAACATCCATTAAAGGAAATATTGAGGGGAAGGGTTCTATTCAAATTCACTTTAACTCTCATGACGATTTAAAATATTTAATTAAAAAAATTAAACGTGAAGACTAGGGTCTTTATATTGTTTTTATTCATAGTCAACCTGCAACTTCTTGCTCAAGAACTCCCCAAAGAGACTCCAAAAAGCCGAAAACAACGCCTGATTGAAGACCCCCTAACGCCCTCCAGAGCTGCTTTTTACTCCGCAATTCTTCCTGGATTAGGTCAAATATATATTGGAAAAACTTGGAAACTTCCTCTTGTCTATGCTGCTATCGGCGCCTCAGTTTACGGTTATGTTTATAATCAAGATGAACTAAGCCGATACAGAACCGCTTATAAAAGAAGAAATGCAGGATATATGGACGACGAGTTTATTACACTTATACCTGATAAAAACAAATTGATTGAAGGGATGAAGTTTCACAAAAATTATAGAGATATGTCTTTTCTCTTTATATTAGGCACTTATATGTTAAATATTTTGGATGCCAACGTAAGTGCCCATTTAATGCAATTTAACGTAAAAGACAATTTGAGTGTGAAACCTCACTTTGAATCCGATTTTTTAGGCACAGACACCAATGTGGGATTGAAAGTTTTGGTGAAAATTTAAAAGTTTTTAAATGAAAATAGCACTATTAGGATACGGTCGAATGGGAAAAGCAATTGAAAAAATTGCTCAAGATAGAGGCCACGAAATTGTATCTAAAATAGATAAGAATTTTAACGAGGGTAGACTCAACCAATCAGATGTTGCGATTAATTTCAGTATTCCACAAGCAGCAGTCAAGAACATCACATCAGCTCTTGAAAGTGCAATCCCTGTTGTCTGTGGAACAACAGGCTGGCTGGATGCTTTTGAGGAGGTAAAGCAAGTTGCTTTAAAAAAACAATACCGCCTTTTTGTACGCCTCCAACTTTAGTATCGGAGTAAATCTGTTTTTTAAACTCAATGAACTATTGGCGAAAATGATGCAAAACCAAACAGACTACAAAGCCTCAATGGAAGAAACTCATCATGTTCACAAATTGGATGCGCCGAGTGGAACTGCCATTACACTCGCTGAGGGCATCATTGAAAATGCTGATTTGACTAAGTGGAGCTTAGATAATGCAGCTGAAGACGAATTGCTCATAAAATCAATAAGGGAGGGGGAAGTACCAGGTACACATGCCATTGAGTACGCTTCCAAAATTGATGCAATCACCATCAAACACGAAGCCTTTAATAGGCAGGGATTCGCCTTGGGCGCTGTCATAGCAGCCGAGTGGATTGCTGATAAAAAAGGGATTTTTAATATGAATGATGTTCTAAACTTATAATCAGGATGACTGTATTTCAGTGGCTTTTATTTTTTCTTTTTATTCAATTGGTTCATTTCTTAGGAACTTGGAAGCTTTACAGGGCTGCTGGAGAAGCCCCCTGGAAAGCAATCGTGCCCATTTATAATGCCATTGTATTATTAAAAATACTCCATAGACCCAAATGGTGGGTATTACTTTTGTTCCTCCCAGTGATTAATCTTTTGATGTTTATGGTTCTATGGATCGATACTGCAAAACACTTTGGAAAAAACAAGCCCATGGATGGGCTTTGGGTAATTCTTTCGTTAGGTTTTTACCTCTACCCTATCAACTACCAAAAAAACCCAAAGTATATAGCTGATAAAAATCTGATTACCAGATCAGCATTTAGTGAATGGATTGGTTCTATTGTTTTTGCTATTGTAGCAGCCACATTTGTTCATAATTATTTTTTTCAGCCTTATATCATTCCTACTGGTTCACTTGAAAAATCATTATTGATCGGTGACTTTCTATTTGTTAGTAAATTTCACTACGGCGCGCGGATTCCTTCAACAACCGTTGCTTTTCCTATGGTTCACGACACACTACCAGTACTAAAAACACGATCTTATCTGAAAAAACCGCAGTTGCCTTATATGCGATTTCCCAAGTTGCAAAAGATCAAAAGAAATGACATCGTAGTGTTCAACTGGCCAGCAGATACCGTAAGGCAGTTTTTTGTAAAAGAAGCCGCTGTTAAAAAGCCTATTGATAAGAAATCAAATTATGTCAAAAGGTGTGTTGGTTTACCTGGCGATGAACTTGAAATAAAAGATGGTTTTGTTCATATTGATGGGAAAAAAAATGAACTACCCGATCGAGCAAGAGTTCAATACAATTTTACAGCTTATAATGATAAAGGGGTTTCATCTAGAAGACTTTATGAATTGGGAGTTTCAGATTTCTATCGCAGATATCGCATAGAAAACATTACCCAGAATAGCTATGACAAACTTGCCCCCTATCTGGTGGGCAGAAGCGGTAACAGTACAAATAATTTTGTAGTAATAACTCGTGAAGCTGGACTGCCAATTGATTTGGTTAGGTCACTAGGGCTCAAGGTCAGTGAGGTATTGGAAAAATCTAAAGATCTTAATCTAACAGTAAAACAGGCCAATAAAATTGCTAAACAAGATTGGATAGACAGTATCGTAAAACGAAATCAAAAGATCAAAACACCCAATACAAATTTCTTCCCCAACAAAATTCCCTTTGATTGGAATCAAGATAATTTTGGCCCCATAAAAATTCCAGCTAATGGTCAAACAATTGACCTCAGCTTGTCCAATTTGCCCCTTTACAAGAAAATAATTGTCGATTATGAGGGTAATAGTCTGAAAACACAAGGAGACCAGATTTTAATAAACAACGAAAAGGTTTCGAAATACACCTTTCAACAAGACTATTTTTGGATGATGGGAGATAACCGCCACCGATCGGAGGACAGCCGTTTCTGGGGATTTGTTCCTGAAGATCACATAGTTGGAAAACCCGTTTTTATTTGGTTTAGTATAGACGGAATTAACGATGGTATCTCTAATTGGAAAGTCAGGTGGGATAGAGTATTTACAACTGTCGGAGGTGAAGGTAAACGCGTTTCTTATTTCCCTTACTTTGTCGCAATTATTGTTATTTGGCAAGGCTTTGTCTATTTCCGAAAAAGAAAAATAAAAATCTGAAAAAATGATTGTTGGGGTCTGTCCAGCCTATCTCCCCCCTATTAAATATATGGCATGGATTATTGCCCAAAAAGAAATCGCTTTTGTTCTATCCGGTCACTACCAAAAACAAACTTATCGGAACCGCACGGAAATTTATGGAGCAAACGGAAAGCTTAAGTTAACCATACCGATTGTTCACAATAAAAATAATGAACACCAGCTGGACGGTGATGTTACTATTCATCATCAATCCTCATGGCAAAAAGATCATTGGAAATCTTTTGAGGCCTCATATAGGTCCTCTCCTTTTTTTGAGTTTTATGAAGACGATTTGTATTCCTTTTTTCATGAAAAGGAAGAAAAATTAATGGATTTTAATATCGCTTTGATAAAAAAAATTCTATCACTATTGAACGCTGATGTAAAGATAAATCTGGCTAAAAATGAGATTAACGAATCTTTGGAATTACTCAATGCCAAGGAAAAAAAGGTTTTCAAAACACCTGTTTATCGCCAAGTATTTGATTCAAAATATGGGTTTATAAGTAACTTAAGTATTTTGGATTTGATTTTCAATGTAGGACCTGAGAGTCTTGATTATTTGAGTAAAATAAGTCTTTAGTTATTTCCAAGTCAAAATTGCGCTGATGGGCTTATGATCCGAAAGGGAGACATCGTGCGTATTAAAGTCAATAACATTCATTTTGGGGTCAACGAAAATAAAATCGATACGGAAAGGGAAATAAGCCAGATTATAAGTGGCTCCTAAACCATCTCCCGCAATAGAAAAAGCATCAATCCTATTTTTTTAATCCCCTCATATACCTTTGAAAAAGCATTGTTATTAAGATCTGTACAAATGACGGATGGGTGGTTGTTAGATTGCTCTACCACTTGAAATTTTTCCATCTGAATTTCCTGTTTTTTTATTACATCGGTCACACGATTGATGAATTTTTGTGAGCTTTGTTTAGTAAAAAGAGTGTCTTGAAGGTTGATTCTCAATGACTCAAGATGAACATTGTAAATCCTTAGGGTGTCTCTTTTGTATTGAATTTCAGCATAGATTGCGCTATTGTTGGAGTTTTTAAAAGCTATAAGACCTTTATTAGATAACGGGTATTTAGATAAAATACTAAGTCCATTCTGACCATTTTTTCTAGAAGATTCAGTGTAGTTGTGTGGATAGTTGGTAAACATCGGGCTAAACTCTTTTGAGAATTCTTGTAAACAAACAATATCTGGGCTGTGTTCATTAATAAACGATGTAATAGATTGAGGGACGTTTTTTTTATCCATCCAATTATAACTGTTAAATAAACGAACGTTAAAACTCATCACTTTAAGCCCACTTGAAACCGCTATGGCGTTGTTAGGTAATTTGTATAGACGTTCCCACTCAGCGAAACCAATCAGAAAAGAAAATATAAATAATAAAAAAGGCCATTTAAATCTGAAAATCCAAAAAATAAAGAACAGAAAGTTGATTAAAACTACAACTGGAACCATAAGGTTTAAAAAAGGGTATTGAAAAAACCCTCCAAAAGTTCCCATCAAAAAAAGCTGAATAATCAACAGTAATAGATTGATAAACATCAAAAATTTACTGAGAAAATTTAATTTCATTGTGCTAAAATTTTAAAGGACGTTTAAGTTGACTTATTCCTTTCCTGATTTAAAAAGAAAATCTTTTTCATCTTTGGAAAGACTGTCATATCCGGACTTACTGATTTTATCTAAGATAGTATCAATTTTTTTTTGTCGGTCAACACTATCATTTTTCACCTTGTTACTTTTGGGTTTTCCCTGAGCCTTATAAACAGTTTTCAATTGTTTTTTAAAAAATAAGGATTTCCAAACTCGCTCAAATCCACTACCAATATCTCGACCATTAGTTAACTGTCTAGCATAGAAAAAACCTAGTATTGCCCCACCAATGTGAGCCAGATGTCCTCCAGCATTTCCATAAGGGATCTGGATAACATCTAAAAAGAAAAACACCAGTCCCAGATATTTTAGTTTAACATTAAAAAACAAAACCCTTATTTCCTGTTCAGGAGTGTAAGTGCAAATAAAAATAAAAACTGCCATCACGCCAGCAGAAGCTCCAATCATAGGTGGATATGTTCCTTTGAACACCGGAAAAAGTGCGTAACTCAAAATGAAAACTAAGCCTCCAGTGATAACCCCGAGGAAGTAATTATTGATGAAAATTCTATTTGGAAAAAGATTGAGTAATAATCGACCTGAATAAAAAAGCAACAACATATTCCATAGTAAATGAAAAAAACCACTGTGAATAAAACTGTAAGAGATCAAGGTCCAAGGGCGGGTTATAAAGGTCTCAAAATTCGGGGACAGCTGAAGCCAATTCATATAGGCACCCGAAGGTATTTTTAATAAAAAAAATACAGTATTGAGCAACATGGGAAGGACGAAGCATAGGGCATTAATTAAAATGAGTTTTTCCGCAATGGAAAAAGTAGCGAGTCGATATCGCAAATTGTCCCATGTGTTCATAAATCCCAACGATTATTTTTAAACTGTTTTTTTTTCCAGTACCACATCATTGCAAGCCCCGTAAGTGCTCCTCCCACATGCGCAAAGTGGGCAATTGGACCAATGGAGTAGGAAGAGAAACCAAAAAATAGGTCTGCAAGTATGAGAATAGGAACTAATATCTTCGCCTTTACGGGTATTGGGGGGAACAATAGCATTAATTGAGCGTTGGGAAACAGCATTGCAAAGCCAACCAAAACACCATAGAGCGCTCCTGATGCCCCAACCATCACAGAACGGTAGGCATTAAAACCCTTAGATAGGCTCCCTTCACCGATCTGATCTATAGCTCGAGTAGGTAACTGAGCAGTTTCATAAAATTGTGATATTTCATAACCCGATAATCCAAATTCTGCAAGCGAGGAATTGACAATATCGACTTGGTAATAATACAATATCAGTTGCAACGCGGCCGCGCCGAGACCCGTTGAAACATAAAAAAATATGAATTTCTGCTTACCCCACATTTGCTCCAAAGGGGTACCAAACATCCAAAGGCCAAACATATTAAAAAAATGTGCGAAATATCTCCATGCATAAACATGTGAGTTATGGGCTGCCAGTATTGAAATTTTGGATTAGAAGGATAATGTAAAGCGAACCAATCATAAACCTGGTTACCTATTGTGAGCGTGGCTAAGAAAAAAATTCCGTTAATGATCAGCAGATGCTTTACTGTTTCAGTTATATTACGCATTAATTCAATTTCTTATCTAATTCTTCTTTATCTAAAGTAATAAAAATCTTACGATTAAATGGACAGGTAAGTGGCTCTTTACATGCAAAAAGATCATCAACTAATGCCTGTTGTTCCAGAGTAGATAGCGATTTGTTGGTTGCTATCGAAAGTGATCTTGCCATAAGTTTAGCAATGTAATCCCCCTGACTAAAACTATCAAAATGTTCTGAAGATTCAGTTGAGGCAAGCACATCTTCAAATAACTGCCCTACCTGGCTATCTTCGCAAATGGAAGGTACTCCGGTTATGGTCAATTTGTTTTTTTGTCTCTTTACAATAAAGCCCATTGCACTTAGATTCTCATCATACTCTTTGAACAAGGCTATTTGGTCGTTGGATAAGAGTATCTCTTTGGGAAACATCAGCTGTTGACTATTGATATTTTTTTTGGTAATACTTGTCAAAAAAGCTTCATAAAGCACTCTTTTGTGTGCGCGATGTTGGTTGATAATCAAAAGTCCTGAGCGGGTGGTGGTGACAATATATTTTTTAAATAACTGAAAAACCTTTGGTGTTTGTTCAATTGCCAGTTTTAGTTCCTCATCGGTGTTTATCGGCGAAGCAGGGATGTCCAATCCCGAATATAAACTCTCCCACGAACTTTTAGCAACTTTGTTTTGACTTTTACCCCCTTGGTGGTTGAATGGATTAAAGCTAGAATCGATTTCCACTGAAGGCATCTGCTTCGGGTTCTTTTGTTGCAATGAGTAAGGGGTATCAAGTCCTGGATCACGGTCAAAATCCAAAACTGGGGTGACCTGAAACATTCCTAAACTATGCTTGACCATGGACTTGATTATCGCATAAAGATGCTGTTCTTCCTCAAACTTAACTTCAGTTTTAGTAGGATGAATATTAATATCAATTGTCTTGGGATCAATCTGTATATGTAAAAAATAACCTGGATGATATTGATCCCTAATTAAACCCTCAAAAGCATTGCAAATAGCGTGATGTAAAAAAGGACTTTTAATAAACCTTCGATTAACGAAAAAGAATTGCTGACCCCTTGATTTTTTTGCAAATTCTGGTTTAACTACAAAACCCTCAAGACCGGCTACACTGGTCATTTCTTCGACAGGAATTAGTTTTTCTTCAATTTTATTACCAAAAACATTTGCAATTCTCTTTCTGAAATTACTTACTGGAATGGAAAATATTTCAGAACCATTTTGAAAAAAAAGAAATTTTACTTCAGGGTGAGAAAGCACTACACGATGAAACTCATCAATAATATGACGTAATTCTACTTTGTCTGACTTGAGAAAATTTCTTCGGGCAGGGACATTAAAAAATAAATTCTTAACTGCGATAGAAGTTCCTTTTGGCACGACAGAAACCTCCTGATCGTTGACCTCACTTCCTGAAATCTTTAGACAGGTACCTATTTCATCGCCTTCTGTTTTGGTGTGCACCTCAACATGAGCTATAGCTGCGATAGATGCCAATGCCTCTCCTCTAAAGCCCTTTGAACTAATAGAAAAAAGATCATCTGCAGATTTGATCTTAGAGGTTGCATGTCGTTCAAAAGCCAAACGAACATCAGTTATGGACATCCCCGTACCATTATCAATTACCTGGATCATGGTTTTTCCAGCGTCTTTAATCAATAACTGAATTTGGTCTGCTCCTGCATCAATAGCGTTCTCTAATAACTCTTTGACAACAGATGCAGGTCTTTGAATAACCTCTCCCGCGGCAATTTGATTGGCAACATGATCCGGTAAAAGTGAAATGATATCAGCCATTAATTCTGTCCAGTAAAAATGGTCAAATCAAAATCAATAACATACAAGAATGCAAGTAACAAAGCAATAATAATAAACAATAACCTCGCGGAGAGACCTCGATTACTTCGGGTTCTCATTTGCTGTCTCGCCTCCTGCCATTGCTGACCAAAATCGTTTTTATTGTAAGTATCTCTGTACTTTGAGAACTTAGAATCAAAATCATAGATATTACCCCCATCTTTCCCTCTATAGTATCGTGGAGTATAATTAAATCTTCGATTTTTTCTAAGCTTGAATAAGTTGACCTTCATGGTTTATCAACGGATTGAAAATTGGTAAAAACCTTATCAAATTTAATTAAAGCAAGTCAATAAGCAATCGCTGTTTGATATTTAATAGAGAGAAAGAATTAGAGCGCGATCATTCTCAGTGCAGTCACTGCAGCCTCAATGCCTTTATTACCCATTTCACCTCCACTACGCGCCTTAGACTGTTCTATATTGTCATCGGTCAAAACACAAAAAATTACTGGCGCCTTACCATTGAGGTTCAAATCTTTAATTCCTTGAGATACAGCATTTGCGATAAACTCAAAATGTCTTGTTTCCCCCTGAATGATAGATCCAATCGCAATAACTGCGTCAAACCCTTGACGCTGAACTTTACTCGCCCCATAAATTAATTCAAAACTTCCAGGCACATCAACTTTTACAATATTTTCTGATTGAACATTATGATCAAGTAAGGTTTTTCTTGCACCTTGGTAAAGATTGTCTGTAATACTTATATTCCACTCGGCTACTACAATTGCAATGCGATAGTTTTGCCCATTAGGGACTTTCGATGCATCGTAACCGGAAAGATTGTTGTTGGCAGAAGCCATTATATTAAAGGTTTTCTAAACGGCCTATTTGTACGTCCACCAAGTCAGCTTCAGCAGCATCTGGATAATCGGACTTGATGCGCTTAAAATAATTTAAAGCAGCTTTATTTTTACCTAGGTTTGCCCCTAACATTCCAGCTTTATATAGGTATTTGGGTGCGCTAAACAGATTATCGCTAGCTTGAAAAGCTGCGACATAGTATTCATAAGCTTCTTCGGGTTGCCCTATTTGAGCAAATGCATCACCAATAGCACCTTTGGCAAGGGCTTTTAACATGATATCATCTGATTTGAAATTATCTAAATAGTCAATTGCCTTTGCATAATCTTTCAAATTGAGGTATGCCATTCCAGCACTGTAAGTAGCTAACTTCCCGGCGGGTGTACCACCATAGTTGTCTATGATATCTAGAAATCCATATTTACCCTCTCCTCCATTTAATGCACGCTTAAATAAAGAATCAGATTCTTGACTGTTAACTGCAAGCTCGAAGTAGTATTGAGCCTGACTTAATTCGCTTACAGCTTCTAATTTTTTCGGTTCCAAAATATAGCTTTTATATCCCAAGTAGGAGAGAACAGACAAAGCAATCACACTGATACCTATCAAAATAAAGTTTTGGTATTTGGAAACCCACTCCTCGGTTTTGGAGGCAGTGCTATCTAAAGTTTCAAAGACTTCAGCAGTAGTGCTTTCTGTGTTTGATTGATTTTCTGCACTAGGGGTTATGGATTTTTTATAACCTCTCTTTTTATAGGTTGCCATGTCTGATTTTTTAAGTCTCCAAAATTAATCTTTTTTGTGCCAA
>MDTB01171394.1_pt1 | contig 17387 bp, 12 predicted proteins | sample 811161 | NCBI WGS metagenome assembly MDTB01 (sample SAMN05326650, study PRJNA326480) | marine metagenome | isolation source: seawater | place: Mediterranean Sea | collected 2009
ATGAAAAAGATGTAGTTAGACATCCGCTTGTTATGAAAATAATTCAAGCATATGACAGTGATTAACCTTGATAGAGACCTAAGATGAGGGAATCATTTTATAAAAATTCAGTAAAAAAGTTCCGTAATTTTAACCTTATTTTATTTATGCTTTTTATACAATAATTATGCAGAGGAATTCAGTAATAGTTGCGGCTAAACGTACTCCAATAGGAGCATTCCAAGGACAGTTTTCATCTTTGTCAGCATCTGATTTGGGAGCCTCAGTGATCAAACAGGTGTTAATCGATGCAAAAATTCAACCGGACCAAATAGATGAGGTAATTATGGGCAATGTCTTATCTGCAGGGCAGGGACAAGCTCCAGCGAGGCAGGCGACAATAAAAAGCGGTTGTCCCAACACCACTGAGTCATTAACTATTAATAAAATGTGTGGATCTGGATTAAAGGCTGTTATGTTGGCTGATCAAGCGATAAGGTCTGGAGATTCAGATATAATAATTGCAGGTGGAATGGAGAGCATGACTAATTCCCCGTACCTTATGCAGAGTGTAAGGTCAGGCCAGCGACTAGGGCACGGGAAACTCGTTGACAGTATGATCCATGATGGGCTTTGGGATGTATACAATGATAAACATATGGGTAATTGTGCAGAGATGCTTGCGACAAAACGAAATTATTCACGTCAGTCACAGGACGACTATGCTATTGATTCTTACAATAAATCCATATCAGCAATAAATAATAAAATATTTAGTACTGAGATTGTCCCCATAGAAGTTTATCAACGGAAAGGTGATTTTATTTTGGTTGAGAATGATGAAGAGCCTGGCAGAGTTAAGTTTGATAAGATTACAAAATTAAGGCCAGCTTTTGAAAATGATGGTACAATTACAGCTGCTAATGCATCAAAATTAAATGATGGAGCCGCAGCGTTATTGATAATGAGTGAGGGAAAAGCAAATGAATGCGGACTAAAACCATTAGGCTCAATTCTGGGGCATGCCTCCTCAGCGCATGATCCTGAGTGGTTCACAACTGCTCCGAGTAAGGTAATAAAAAAATTATTAAACAAAGTAAGTTTGAACTCTAATGATATAGATCTCTGGGAAATCAATGAAGCATTTTCTGTTGTTTCCATGGCAGCGATTGAAGATTTCAGCATAAATAAAGATAAAGTAAATATCTATGGGGGCGCTGTTGCATTGGGGCACCCTATTGGTGCCTCCGGAGCAAGAATTCTAACTACACTATTAAATGGAATGGAAAGAACGGATTCCCAACTAGGCCTCGCTACACTTTGTATTGGAGGTGGTGAAGCCTCAGCATTAATAATAGAAAAAAATGATTGATTTTAATTTATCTCCTGAGCAGGAGCTCATACAAGAGACAGCAAGGGACTTTGCTAATACTCAATTGCTCCCTGGTGTTATTGAGCGTGATGAACACCAGATATTTCCTAATGATGAGATAAAAAAAATGGGTGAGTTAGGTTTTATGGGTATGATGGTCCCTGAAGAATGGGGCGGCTCAGGTCTTGACACTATTTCTTATATCATTGCCCTAGAAGAAATTGCTGCGGTTGAACTTGCGACCTCTACTATAATGTCAGTCAATAATTCCCTGGTCTGCCAAGTTCTCTTAGACTGGGGTACGGATGCTCAAAAAAGTAAATTTCTAAATCCTCTAGCATCAGGGTTAAAATTAGGGGCATATAGTCTTAGCGAACCACAATCTGGATCTGACGCTAGCAATATGAAGACTTTTGCGGAAAAAAACGGAAATAATTATATAGTAAATGGAACAAAAAACTGGGTTACAAGCGGTGAAAATAGTGATCTAATCATTTTTTTCTGTAAAACAGAAAAAGGAGCTGGATCAAAAGGAATATCTGCATTTATTATTGAAAAGGGTACTCCCGGTTTGACCACTGGTAAAAAAGAAGAAAAATTAGGCATTAGGGCATCGGACACTTGTGAACTATACTTTGATAATTGTGAAATTCCTGAAAGTAACTTAATTGGTAATCTAGGCCAAGGTTTTTCAATAGCGATAAAGGCACTTGGTGGTGGTCGCATCGGGATTGCCTCGCAGTCCGTTGGACTGGCTAGAGCAGCTCTTGATAAAACTATAAGCTACTCTCGAGAGAGAGAGCAATTTGGTCAGTTAATTGCAAAATTTGGAGCAACACAAAATAAAATAGCAGATATGGCAACAAATATTGAGGCTGCAAGGTTATTAGTTATGCAGGCAGCTACTTTAAAGGATCAGGGGAAAGAATATATTAAAGAAAGTTCAATGGCAAAGCTATTTGCTTCATCTACGGCTATGTCAGCAGCTACTGAATGCGTTCAAGTTCATGGTGGCTATGGTTACATGCAAGAATATGGTGTTGAAAGATTAATGCGCGACGCTAAAATTACAGAAATATATGAAGGTACTTCCGAAATACAGCGCTTGGTGATTAGCAGGGAGTTATTAAAATGAAATTAAAAAAAGCAAACATTGATTGGGATAGCCTTGGATTTAACCCTGTAGAGACTAGGAGCATGTTTGTCGCAAATTGTCCAATAGATGGTAAATGGGAATCTGGGTCATTAGTCCCATACGGTAAAATTGAATTATCCCCTGCAGCTGGCGTTTTAAATTATGGGCAAGGTGTTTTTGAGGGAACAAAAGCATACCATACTAGCAAAGATAATATAGTTATGTTTAGGATTGGTCGTAATGCAAAGAGGATGGCATGGTCAACTGAAAGACTATGTATTCCTAAGATGGACCCTGATTTTTTTATTGAGGCAGTAACTAAAACTGTAAAAGATAATTTAGATTACATACCTCCATATGGTAAGGGCAGTCTTTATGTCAGGCCAATTGTTTGGGGGACTTCTCCAGCGATTGGAGTTAAAGCAGCCTCGGACTATACTTTCGTTGTTTTTGTTTCTCCAGTTGGGTCATATTTTAAAAGTGCAAAAGAACTGCTAAACCTTAAAGTAGAAACTGATTATCATCGCGCAGCTGCTAAAGGAATAGGGAATGCAAAAGCAATAGGGAATTATTCGGCTTCGTTATATCCATTAACGCAGGCAAAAAAAGAAGGATACGATGAGGTTATATACTTGGATTCTGTAGAGGGTAGTAAAGTAGAGGAAGTAGGCTCTGCCAACTTGTTTTTATGTAAAGATGGTATTATAAAAACACCAAAACTAAGTGGGTCAATTTTGGATGGTGTTACAAGAAATTCTGTATGCAGAATTGCAAAGGATATCCTTGGAATTAAAGTTGAAGAAACTGATATCTATTTAAATGAGTTACTTGAGGCTGATGAAGTTTTTTGTACTGGAACAGCAGTAGTACTCGCTCCCGTTGGGAAAGTAACCCACCAAGATAAAGTTTATCATTTCTCTAATGGAAATATTGGACCAATAACCAAAAAATGTAAAGAAACACTTACTTCAATTCAGCGAGAAGAAATTACCGATCCTTTTGAATGGGTATTTAAAATAAAATAGGAAGCTCAAGAAACTAGTTATGATATCTTTTTTCAAATTTGAGATGAAATACAATAATGTCTAGCCCTCATCCAAGACGCAATGCAAGAGAAGGTGTATTAGAAGCGTTATTCGCAAAGGAGTTTTCTGAAGAAAAACCAAAAGTTGTACTTAATCGTGTCTTAGATTCAAATCCAACCAGGAAAAAAAGCTCCGAGTTTATTGAGATTTTATTCTTTTGTGTCATTGAAAATGTTAATTGGGCAGATGACTTAATCAAATTGCATCTGCAAAATTGGGAGTTTGAGCGGGTAGCTCAGGTAGATCGGTTGCTATTAAGAATGGGTATATGTGAGATATTTTTTTTGGAAGAAATTCCTCCAAAAGTTTCCATAAGTGAGATGGTAGAAATTTCAAAGATTTATAGCACTGACGAGAGTCCTGGCTTTATAAATGGGATACTAGATTCAGTATATAAGGATTTTCAAAAGAAGGAAATGAACTAGAGAAAAATGGTATTAGCAAAATTATTTGGAACAAAATCTGATAGAGAAGTCAAAAAACTTAGACCATCCATTGATCGTATCAATCAACTATTTGAGTCTCTTTCTACAATAACAGACGAAGAATTGGTAGAAAGGACAAATGAACTTAAAGAATTTGTTATTAATGCTCGTAACGAGAAAGAAAACTCTCTATCTAGTGAAATGGATAAGCAGCAGCGATCTCATGAAATATTAAAAGCAGAGCAAGGTGCTCTTGGCCTGATCATGGAAGAGGCATTTGCGATGGTTAAGGAGACCAGTCGAAGAATGTGTGGCTCCTCTTGGCGAGTATCCGGACAAGAAATAAACTGGGAAATGGTTCCTTATGATGTTCAATTGTTTGGAGCAATAACATTGCATAATGGAAAAGTTGCTGAGATGAAAACAGGTGAAGGAAAAACTTTAGTAGCAACAATGCCGATCTACCTTAATGCGCTCACAGGCAGAGGGGTACACGTAATAACTGTTAATGATTACCTTGCTCAAAGAGATGCTGAATGGATGGGTGAGGTATATAAACGGTTAGGTCTTAGTGTTGGATATATTCTTAATTCAATGGACAATTTCCAGCGCAGAGAAATGTATCAGCGTGACATAACATACGGAACCAATAATGAATTTGGTTTTGATTATTTACGAGACAACATGGCGCTTCATAGAGATGATAAGGTGCAGAGGGGGCATGCATTTGCCGTTGTGGATGAGGTAGATAGTGTTCTGATAGATGAAGCTCGAACTCCTTTAATTATTTCTGGAACCATTGATGCTCCGGTTGATGAAACCTTTACAACGCTTAAGCCAGGTGTCCAGCAATTAGTTAAAAAGCAGTCGCAACTAGTTTCAGATCTAGTTCGAGAAGCCCAAAAATTTCTCGATAATGATGATGAAGATAACGCCGGGTTAAAATTACTACAGGCTCAGCGTGGTATGCCAAAAAATCGCCAGGTCATGAAAATTTTCCAAGAGCCAGGAATGTTGAAACTAGCTCAAGATATTGAATCCATATACATTAGAGATAAAAAAATGCAAGAGGTGGATGATGATCTTTATTTTGCAGTGGATGAGAAAAGTCATGTCATGGATATTACTGATAAGGGTCGGTCTTTATTATCGCCTGATGATCCAGATACTTTTATTATTCCAGATCTTGGAGAACTTTTACTTGAAATAGAAGAACGTCAAGATCTTAGTTCAATTGAAAAAGAACAAGAGAAAGAAAAAGCACACCAACTGCATGCTGAGAGAAGCGGTACCATACATAATTTTAATCAGCTTTTGAGGGCATACACATTATACGAGAAAGATGTTGAGTATGTCCTACAAGAGGGCAAGGTTATGATTGTAGATGAATTCACTGGGCGAGTTCTTCCTGGGAGAAGGTATTCCGATGGATTGCACCAGGCTCTTGAAGCCAAAGAAAATGTAAGGATCGAACGAGAGACACAAACTCTTGCAACAATTACCATTCAGAATTACTTCCGCTTATACGATAAACTGTCAGGAATGACAGGCACTGCTGAAACTGAGGCTGAAGAATTAGGATCCATTTATGGTCTTGATGTAACTGTAATACCAACACACAGGCCTATTTCAAGAGACGATAAAGATGACCTTGTATACAAGACCAAAAGAGAGAAATATAATGCAGCAATAGACGAAATTGAAGATTGTCATCGTAGGGGGCAGCCCACATTAGTTGGTACAATATCTGTTGAAATTTCTGAGCTTTTATCCCGAATGTTAAAAAGGAAAAATATCCCTCATAATGTATTAAATGCAAAACAGCACAAGAGTGAGGCGGAGGTGGTTGCACGTGCTGGACAAAAGGGGGCGGTAACTATTGCAACAAACATGGCAGGAAGAGGAACAGACATTAAACTTGCTGATGGGATAAAGGAACTTGGTGGTTTACATATAATTGGTACCGAAAGGCATGAATCTAGGCGTATTGATTTACAGTTGCGAGGGCGTAGTGGAAGACAGGGTGATAATGGATCTTCTAGATTTTATCTTTCTCTTGAAGATGATTTAATGAGACTTTTCAGCTCTGATAGAGTAGCCGCAATTATGGATAGAATGGGAATTGAAGAGGGAGAGGTTATTTCTGCTAGAATGGTAACAAGAGCCATATCAAATGCTCAAAAGAAAGTTGAGGTGCGTAATTTTGGGATAAGGAAGCATCTTTTGGAGTATGATGATGTAATGAATCAACAGAGACAGGTTGTTTATGATATTCGAAATCAGGCACTTGCAGGCGAAAATATGCAGGTTGGAGTATTTCAGATATTAGATGACTTCATTCTAGATGAGATTGAATTACAATCAGAAGAGGTGAATGTAGAGTTTTGGGATTGGGACCATTTAAAGCAAAGATTTGCTTCTCATTTAATGGTGGATGCAACCTTGGAAAAAATCTATGAAGATATGGGTAAAAATGATTTAACAGCAGAAGAGGTAGGCGACTGGATATTTGAGAGATCAAAAAGTGTTTATAAGGCTCGTGAATCACTTGTGCCAGAGAGTGTCATTAGAGATTTTGAAAGGTTTGTAATTTTAAGAACAATCGATGAGAAATGGAAAGATCACCTTTATGCCATGGATCAACTCAGAGAAGGTATCAACCTTAGAGCATATGGTCAAAAGAACCCATTATTAGAATACAAATCAGAGGGTTTCAAGATGTTTCAGGAAATGATGGCAGACATGAATTCTATAACGATTCAGAGATTATTTAGAACTCAGATTCAGGGAATGGAGAATCAGGCTCCAGAACCAAATACCCCAGTCAGGAACGTAAAGGTGTCTCACCAGGACACTACTGGAATGGGATTTCAAGGGCAATCCCAATCTCAACAAGGGAATCAACCACAACAGGTTCGTACACCTATTAAGACACAACAGAAAGTGGGTAGGAATGAAAAGATTATTGTTCGCGGACCTAATGGGGAAGAGATTGAAATAAAAAATAAAAAATTACAATCCTATTTGAATAGAGGTTATACTCAGGTCTAAAATGAATAAAAAAGACAAATTTCAGACTAGAGCTATTCATATTGGGAATAAGCCTGACAATGAAACTGGAGCTGTTTCACCCCCTATACATCTTACATCTACATTTGAGCAAGAATCAGTTGGCAATGATAAAGGCTTTGACTATGCACGGGGAGGCAACCCCACCCGAAGAAGGCTTGAGGATAATCTTGCAGCCCTAGAACAAGGTACCTATGGTTTGATGTTTGCAAGTGGCATGGCAGCAACAACTGCTTTACTTCAGACTTTGTCATCAGGTGACCATGTAATTATTGGTCGCAATGTTTATGGGGGAACATATAGAATGTCTGTCAAGGTTTTATCCAATCACGGAATTGACTTTGAATTTATTGATACTAGATCTACTGACTTTATACAGTCTGCAATCAAACAAAATACCAAATTGATTTTTGTTGAGACCCCAACAAACCCTTTATTGGAATTATGTGATATAGAAAAAACATCTAAATTATGCAAAGACGAAAATGTTCTCCTTGCAGTTGACAATACCTTTATGAGTCCGTATGGCCAGAATCCACTTAGAATTGGCGCTGATGTTGTAATGCATAGTGCTACAAAGTTTATTGGAGGGCATAGTGATATATTAGCAGGTGCATTAATTACTAATGATTCCAGCCTCGCTGAAAAATTATATTTTGTGCAGAAATCAGGTGGAGCAATACCAAGCCCTTTTGATTGTTGGTTAATGCTACGTAGTACAAAAACTATGGAGCTAAGAGTTCAACGACAATCGGATAATGCAAAAGAGATAGCTGAAAGGCTTGAGAAATCAGGAATTATTGACTCTGTTATTTATCCTGGTCTTGAGAGCCACGCTCAGCATGAAATTGCCATTAGGCAACAAGTTAATCCTGATGGGCATCCCATTTTTGGTTCCATGATATCAATCAAATGTGGGACCGTGGACAGGCGTGATCGATTTCTTTCTAAATTAAGATTATTTACCCTTGCAGAAAGTTTGGGTGGAGTTGAAAGTCTTGTCTCCGTACCCTATGAAATGACACATGCTGCTGTTCCTGAAGATTCGAAGGAGTCTATGGGGCTGACAAAAGACCTCGTTCGTTTATCCATTGGTATCGAACATCTCGATGATTTATATGGCGATATTATTTCTTCTCTGGAATGATAAATATGAGTGAATTATCCGTTGAAAATCGTTATTATTACACAAATACAATTAACTTTTTATTCTAACTAAAAGATTTTTTAATTCTTTGTTACCATTTCTAGTATATCATTCTTGATATTTATGGAGGAAAAAATGACATATATGAGGAAGTGTTTTGCTCTCTCAATCATGATTTTAATAAGTAGTAATTTTGCATTAGCTAATGTGACTGTTTCTATTGGGGATGTGCAAGTAGACGGATATACTGATGATATTGTTGTACCTGTAACTCTCGCTAACCCTCAGAATTGGGTAGGTGGATTACAATTTGATCTAATTGCAATGCCTACCATAGTTACACTATCAGGTTCAACTCCTGTAGATCAAAGTAGTTTTAGTGCAGATTATACTGTTTTCAATGATGGATCAGGTAGAGTGGTCTTTTACAATAGTGTAGGGGGTGCGATAGCACCTGGTGGTGATGGCGTCGTATTGAACTTGCACTATGATGGTTCTGAAATTTTATCTGCCATAGTTCAATTAGAGGCGTATGATCTCTCTGTTAGTGATGGGGAGGGTGAAATTATCAATGGTAATCTGGTTAATGGCTCAATCACCATTGGTGATGAAACATATCTCAGTGCCTCATCAGATACCGGAGACGTTTCAGAACAAGTAAGTATTGATATTAATCTGCAAAATTCAGGCGAGGTTGGTGGACTACAGTTTGATATATCCGATTCACCCAATTATCTTGATGTAACTGGACTTACTACTACAAATCGTTCTACTGGCTTCACCATAGATTTTAATGAGTTGGAAAATGGTGATACCAGAGTGATTATGTATAGCTCTAATAATGGAAATATTGAAGCAGGGTTTGGGCCGATTGCAAACATGGAGATGCTTATTCATGAAGACGCATACAACTCAAATGTTGGAGTTAGTTTTTCAAATGTAACTATAACGGATGGAATTGGAGGTGCCTATTGGGTTGAAGGCGTAGACTCAGGAACTGTTACCGTTAGTCCAGGCTATATTGAAGAACCAAATAGTCTGTCTGTGGAGGATGGATTAGATGGGCAAGTAATATTAAACTGGACTCCTCCTATTGGGCCCATTTTTTCAAGACCAATAACTATATACATAACAACTGACACTTGGGCCTCAGAGACAACCTGGCAACTAACTGATGATGCTACAGGTGAAGTAGTCCAATCATATTTTGATGCTACATTAGAAGATCAAACTGAATACTCTTGGGATTTTGACTTAGACTTTGGTAGCTATACATTTACAATTTTTGACGATTGGGGAGATGGAATTTTTTCACCTGGAGGATATGCAATACACATTGATGGTGAAGAAATATATTCAAACATAGGTACCGGATGGACGGGTACGGAAGAATCCTTTCAATTTGATGTTGGGGAAGGGCGCTATAATGTAATTAATCGCTCTTATTTAGAGGTTTTGCCAAATAAAGACAACCCAAGTCTAGAGGGCATCCAGAACATGGATCTAACGTTAGGTGAGCCAAGCATTATCGAAACAGGTTCATTTTCATCTTGGGAAGAACAGCCCAATCTCAATCAACGTCCGGTTGATTTAAATGGATATAAGATCTACAGGTCGTTTAATGAATCTTCAGACTATACGGAGATTGCTGAGGTTGGAAGTGATGTCACTACCTATCTTGATGATGATGTCATAAATAGTACAACCTACTACTATTATATTACTGCCATTTACCCAGATGGTACCGAATCTGGCCCCACTGCTACTGTTTCAGCGACACCGGTTGAATGGGTTGAGCTCTGGTTTGATGATGGTGCTTCTCTATCTGGCCAGATGGACACACTAGATTTTTATATAAATAATGAATCTGACTTGGGATTCTTCTATTTTGAAATTATTGATAATCCTGATTTTCTGAATAGTTTTAACATATTAAATACTGAAAGGACAACCAATTGGCAACTTGAGATTGTAGATCAGGGAGATGGCACCATTGCTATTACTGGAATCCCCAACACTACACAGACTGTATTAAGCCCAGGTAATGGTTCTGTGTGTCGTGCTGTATTGTACCCTAATGCTGAAGATGAAGTAACCATCAACTTGTCTTATTCCTCTTCTACATCCATTCAGGATGTTGGTTCTGTTGAACTAAATTGGACTGCTGAGGAGGGAACATACGATGTTGGAATTGAAACTCAGTATCTTAACCTTTATGGTGGATATGGAAACAGTGGCTCACAAACGACTGGATCAGTATTTTTACAAAACACACAGCCGATTTATGCAATTGAATTTGATATTCTTGCAGATCCTCCGTTTATCAATGGGGTTGACCTTTCATTGAATCAATTACTTGATTTGGATAATTGGGAAGTTTCTGGAATAGATCTAGGTACGGCCTACAGATTCACTGCAGTAGATATTAATGAAACTAATCCAATAATGCCTGGCGTTAGACATTTATTGGATATTGAGTATGATGTTCTTGCTGGTATACCAGAGGGTACAATTATTGACATTACTGTGGGAGAACCTATTCTATTAGATATTAATAATCTACCAATGGTGACTGTGGGCACCCCTCATTCATTTTATATTGGTCAGCCTCAGGTGGGATGCACTATTGAGAATGTTAATGGTCAACTAATTCCAGGAGGTACTGCTACTTTTGAAATACATGTAGAGAACACAGAAACCTTATGCTTTTTGTTATTTGAGATTGTTGATATGCCAAATCTCATGACCGTTACTAATATTACTAAATTAGGTAGATTTGAAGAAGGAGGTACTATTGATGGTTCTGCTGGAGAGACAGAATCTGGATCCTTTTACTTTTTGGGATTTGACTACGTTGATTCAGATGATAATCCTCTGGGTATAGAACCAGGCATGGGCCCGATCTTAGAGATAGAGGTAGAGTTCAATACGAACTTCTCAAACCCTTCTGTTGTTTTTATGATCGATACTGTTTATTCCGAGGATTTTAATTCAAATCCATTGGTAGCAGTAGCGGATGATTTTGGCCAATTTACTGGAGATATGGTATCTCTTGATTTTGATAATTCACTTCCTTCAAGTTTTGCGTTGCATTCTAACTATCCAAATCCATTTAACCCATCTACAAAAATATCATACAGTATACCCGAAAGCGGTGATATCTCCTTGAACATATACGATATGCGTGGAAGAAGGATAAAGAGTCTTGTTAATAAAAATCAGGCTAGTGGACGCTATCTAATTGAGTGGAATGCAACTGATGACTACGGAAACAACGTGGGAGCTGGTGTGTATATTTATCAATTAAGGTCAAAGAATAAGACTCTTAGTCAAAAAATGATTTTAATGAAATAAACTATGACCAAAAAAAATTAATATATATTTAATTATGCCGCGGTGGTGGAATTGGTAGACACGCCAGATTTAGGATCTGGTGCACTTTGTGCGTGAAGGTTCGAGCCCTTTCCGCGGTACACTAAAATGAGCCTTGTTTCCGAAATTGGAAGCAAGGCTTTTTACTTTACGCACATTCTCAGCAATAAAAGAAGACCCCGTTAGTTTTGGTATAATGAATTTTAAAATTCATTATAATTGAAAATTACTGATACTGAGGTCACTATCATGTCAAGAAAAACTAATGCGTCCTGTTCAATAATCCTCTTCGGATTTGAGAGTAATTGACATAACGGAGGAATTTGGAAACAGATATATATGGTCATCCTATCGAGGTAATATGTATAGGGATGAGTACTTTGATGCTACGTTAGTTTCTATTAAAAATCATGGGAATACCACTCCAGATGAATATTTTTTGTATGACAACTATCCAAATCCATTTAATCCTATTACTAAGCTCTCTTTTGTTTTACCAAAGAATTCATGAGTTAGTTTTACTATCTTTGACACAAGAGGGATGGTTGTGAAAACCTTATTAGATAGTGAGCAAGTTTCGGGAAAAATTTCAGTTAACTGGGATGGAAGAAACGAAATTGGTCTGCCCGTTTCTACTGGCCTATATTTTTACAGAATTGAAGCTGAAGGTTTCACAGAAACAAAGAAAATGATTTTTCTTAAGTGATGTTACTTTTCAACATTTAGTATACAGAAAATGATACAAGCCATTAATAATTGGAGCTCTTAAATCAACTCGATAAATACAATTGATAAAGATTATATACCACAATTAGAATCCCAACAATAATTAAGGTCTTGCCAAGCATTCTGACAAAACTCTTTGAATTGCTAGTACCTGGATTTTCTGTTTTCTTCACTATCGAATAGCCTTAATGATGTCCACTTATCTAGAAGGTCATTCAACGTTGATAAGTATTCTTCATATATTCGGTTATTATTGCTCATCTTTTTATTTGTTTCTTCATTTCCATTTGCAGGTCTGCATTGAATAAGTTTTAGCATTTCTTCTGCTGATTGTTTTTCTTTTAATATGTAAGATATTGGCTCAGAGGGATCTGCTTTGTAGGTTACCTCATTATCGGTACTTAATGATATCTCAATTGGTACTTCCTCTTTCATGGCCTTATTTATGGTGGATTTAACAGTCTTTTCTCTTAAATCCAAACTTTTTGCAAGGCTCTTTAGAGTTATTGATTTGGGATAAATCTCATATAACTCTTGGAAAATGTTCGAAGAGATGCTGCTCATATGCCTTCTTGCTACTTTTTTTGTGTCAGATTTTATGGTTTTCATAGTTGTTTGATTTAGGTAAATTTGCACATACTAACCTACAAGTTCATTACGCCACAACTACTCACTTAGTACTTAAACGATAAAGATAGTATGAGATTATTCTCTTTCAACATATTCATATCAACTTACTTCATCCTTTTAATTGGTAGTGCTACCGCTCAGCGCAACACTGTATTTAGGTCTGCAGAATTAGATTCATTAAAAAGTGTAAGATTAAAGTCACCCCAAGGAGCAATAAGATACGCTCGTCAAGTTTTAAATGAACTAAGTCATGAGCAAACAGAATTGGAATCAAAAATTTTAAATGTTCTTGGCGAAATATATGTTGACCTGTATCTGCCTTCAATTGCTTTACAGTATTTCATTGACTCAGATCACAAAAGCAACCTTCGCAAGAACCCATGGAATAAGATTAATATTGGAAATGTTTATTTTCAGCAGAGTCAGTGGCTAGAAGCAAAAGAGAGATACCTACAGGCTCTTGACATGTTTCGAAGATTTCCTGCGCAAAAAGAAAATGCGGTTAATGGCAGAGCGGTTGCACTGAGTAATCTAGCAAGGATAGAAAGGAATTTAAAAAACTACGATGATGCGCATGTTTACTTTAAAGAGGCGCTTGATATTAAAAGAGGTCAGGCTAAGTATAAGGCATTCCAAAAATCTCTATTATCAGAGACAATAGACTACCCTAGATCAGGCCAAGGGGTAGCATATCAACATAGCTTGATTGCAGAGCTCTACTTTGCCTGGGGACTCAACGACATGGCTTTGGAACAATTAAATGCCGCTGATTCTCTCATAAAATATGCAATGCGAGGTCCAGCCCTTAAGGAATCGATTGCAATAAAATCAGCGCTTGGTAAAAACCATTTGCTTAGGATGGAGATTTTTTCAAATACAGGTAACTACGCAGGAGCTCATATTGAGTCCAAAGTAGCCACTGAGTTATTTAAAGAGAGTCCCATCTTGATGGCAAGACACCATGATGTAAAAGCAGATATACAAGTAAAACAAGATAGTTTGTACAGTGCGCTTGCCTATATTGATAGAGCCCTTAAAATATGTGAATTGAACGGACTATCTGTTTTTGAATTATTCCTGCTAGAAAAAAAAGTTGATCTGATGAAATCCAACAACCTTGAAAGGAGTGCGCTTGGAGTTGCTGATATATTACTGATAAAAAAAGACCAAATATCCTCAGATCAAATGAAATTGCTTCTGGAAAGTCTCAACTATAAATCAGATTTAGAGCTAAGCCGTAAAAAACTTGAAGAAGCAGAGTCCAGAGAATTTGTCTTTTATATTGTGACTGGATTTATACTAATTCTGGCTGGTATGATTATTATAAGCTACAGAAATAAGAGAAAATCCTCAAAACAGGAATCATTGATATTTAAGCAGGAGCAAATAATTACCCAGAATGAACTCAAAAATAAAGAGGATGAATTAATAAAATTATCTGCAAACATAGTTTCAAAGAATGATTTGTTAAATTCAATCGAGAAGGATTTGGAATACCATATCTCTCTTTTAGACAATAAAGCAGATAAAAAAGCTATGGAACCCCTAAGGAAGATAATTCAAAATAAAGTGGATGACTCCGCTGACTGGGAGCAATTTCAAGACCAGTTCTCATCTGCTTACCCAGAGTTTGTTGAAAATCTCAGCAAACAATATTCTGGCCTGAGAACAGCTGATATTAAATTGTGTTGTTACCTTAAAATGAGTATGAACACCAAGGAAATTGCTAGAGTAACCGGTCTATCCGTTCGTGCGGTAGAAAATAAACGATATCGATTAAGAAAAAAATTAGACTTGAACACTGAAGTTAGCCTCGATAGTTTTATACATTCATTCAATAGTATAGTAAGTAGTTGATGAGTAGTTTTGGCGTAATTGGAAAAATAAAAACCATCGATAATATCAACTACAACAAGGAGCAATTATTCAATAAAATGAAAAAGATTTTTACAACAACACTGATTATCTCTTCTATTTTTTTTAATGGCTGTGAAGACGTTAACGTAGCATTGCCCGGGAATACGCAGGATTTAGATCCCAAACCTCCTACTGGCGACATTGTTTGGGCGATTGCTGTGGATGATGATGGTAGAGGGCTTTTAGAAGAAAATTCGGCAGCAGGAATCACAATTGGTACACTAAATGCAACTGATCCAAATCCTGATGATGAGTTTACCTACGCTATAAGTAGTCAGACCATGGACAATACAGTAATAAATTATTTTGTTTTGAAATCAGACTCTGGCATCACTAATCTAGAGTTGTCTAATGGCAGTATCAACTTTGAAGCTCTCACAGGATCAAAGCAGGTGGATGTAATCATTCGTGTAGAGGATGATAGTCCTAAGCCCCAGTCAAATGATTTTTCACTTACAATAAAGATAGTCAATGTAAATGAAACACCTATTTTTTCGAATCTTAATCAAATCCCAAGATATGCAGATGAATATGTTGACTATGAAAGTCCAAGGATTGAATGGACGGATACTGATGAAGGTCAGAATCCGACACTGTCTTATTCAGTACTACCTGGATGGCTTGGCATCGATACAGAGGGGAACATTGGTTCTACATCTGTACCAGAAAGTAATGACGTGGGGAACCACGAATTCTTGTTAACAATCACAGATGGCGAAATTTCTGTTCAAGAAGAAATAAATATTGAAGTGAGAGAAAACCTAGCTCCTGAATTCACTAATTTAGGCTCTATTCCCTCTGCTATAAGAGTTGGTTGCTACGATGATAACGACAATATCGTAGACCTGAGCTGGCGTGATCCAAATAATTCTGCAACCCAATTTAATGGGAATGATGTGGTTACATTTACCCATGAGGGAACAGGGTCTATAGATTGGCTAAATTTTGATAACGATGATAATGGTAAGTTGTTTTGTGTAAGGGCGCCAGAGAATGGAGATGCTGGTACATCATCGATTACTATCTCTTTACAGGATAATAGGCCCAGTAGGCCATTAGGAGCTGAGTATTCATTTGAGCTTGAGCTGGTGGAGAATGATGCTCCTCAATTTAGTAACCTTGGTAATTTCCCTAGTACGATTCCCGCAGGCGAAACCACAGAATTTAATGTTGATTGGTTTGATCCAAATGGTGATGTGATTGACTTTAGCGTCACTGCCTATTTTTCATGGTTGGCGTGGGACAGTTCAGGAAATATCACTATCGCACCAACAGATTCAAATGTTGGTGACTATGAAATATCATTCAACGTTGGTGATGGTTGCTATACCACCACGGTTACGAAAACATTCACAGTTGAAGAATAGTTAATATAAACAAAGGAAATTAAAATGAAACTTAGATCTGATATGAACGCAAGGACCGCAATGGTATACGGAGGTGCCGCTTTCTTGCTTATGATTGTTGGCTTTAGATCCATTATTGCAACTCTAGATCCGGACCATGTTGGTGTAATGACCTACTTGTCTATCGGTGCCATCGTGCTTGAATTCTTCCTGCTATTGCTCTATGCTCAAAGTATTTATAATCTAGGGCCTGAGGATGGATCCTCAAGCGCTGCACCGTCTAGTGGTGTCGCTAACATGGATAGCAAGGAAATCTCAGAACTCACAAAAGCGGTTGTAAAAGTTGCTCAAATGGGTGAGGGTTTAGCGAATTTTGCTAAAGGAAAAGTCCAGGAAGAGATTAGAAAAGAAGTGAATGAGATTCTTTCTAAAGCCATCAAGAAATAGGTTTATATCATGAAAAAAGTAGAAGTTTACTTCTTAATAAATCTCGGAGCGATCTTGAGTCTGTTTGCCATTGAGGGTGAGCTGGCTATTTACATGGCAAGGCAGGATGATATCCTAAAAAATGTAGCACAAGATAAGCTCCAGACGCTTGTTGAGATAAATAATGTTGAATCAAACTATGAAGACCCCGACCACTACCGTCTTTTTTTCGATGTTGAAGGCCAATATGAAAAGGGCTCTGTTGAATTTAATCCTAGTTTTACTACCTCCATTATTGAGGTAGAGGGAGAAGAGCTAAAAGTTGATAGTGATTATGACTGGGAATTAGACTCAGTTGTTGTTGAGCCATACACTGATGAGGGTGATGAGAATAGATATGTTGCTAAAGTTGCTCTTGGCTCTGTAAATGAAGAGTATCTCAATCAACCATTCAATGTTGATCTGGGCATTAAATTTATTCCAGATATTGATACAGTGACCTACAACAATTGGTCTACAGCATTTGGTGACTATAAAATAACGGATAAACTGTTAAAGATTATTGACACCGAGGTATCAAGAGAGGGTAGTTTTTCCATGAGCCGCGAATTTGATACTCCGATTACGCTTATTTACATGGATGGCCAGCAGTCTGAGTTTTTCGTTCTTTTTGATAAAGAAAAATACACAGTCCTCAGAGGGCTAAACTGGGAAATCCCATTTAGCGTTGGTGGAGTGAATTCTGATGCTGATTTCAG
>MDTB01169208.1_pt1 | contig 17386 bp, 16 predicted proteins | sample 811161 | NCBI WGS metagenome assembly MDTB01 (sample SAMN05326650, study PRJNA326480) | marine metagenome | isolation source: seawater | place: Mediterranean Sea | collected 2009
AGAATATTTTTTTTGTTCATAAGAAGCTATACCTTTATAACATTCAATAAATTTAAGGTAACATAATAATATGAATAAAATAAAAAAAAGTGATCATTTCTATCTGATTGATGGATCTGGATATATATTTAGAGCTTATTATGCTTTACCTCCATTAACTCGAAAAAGTGATGGAATGCCTACTGGTGCAGTGAATGGCTTTTGTAATATGCTTTATAAACTTTTAGAAGATTCAAAATCCAAAGACAATTTGCAAAAACCAACTCATTTTGCTGTCATATTTGACTCGGCTCGAAAAAATTTTCGAAATGATATATATAGAGATTACAAAGCAAATAGAAGTGATGCACCTGAAGATTTAATACCTCAATTTGATTTAATAAGAAAGTCAGTGAAAGCATTTAATCTCCCTTCGATTGAAATGCTTAATTATGAAGCAGATGATTTAATAGCAACATATTCCGAACAAATTTTACAACAAGGAGCAAAGGTTACAATTGTTTCATCTGATAAAGATTTGATGCAATTATTTAAAAAAAATGTTCGTATTTATGATCCTATGAAAAATAAATTCATTTCAGAAGATGATATTGAAAATAAATTTGGTGTAAGAGCAGAAAAGGTTATTGATGTTCAAGCATTAGCTGGTGATAGTAGTGATAATGTTCCTGGTGTTCCAGGTATTGGGGTAAAAACTGCTGCAGAGTTAATAAATAAATATGGATCTCTAGAAAAATTGTTACTCAAAGCAGAAGAAATTAAACAGAACAAAAGAAGAGAAACTATTCTAGACAATAAAGATAAAGCAATAATTAGTAAAAAATTAGTTACGTTAAAAAAAGATGTACCAACTAAAAATAATATTAACGAATTTGAGCTAAAAAACATAAATAAGGAAAAATTATATAATTTTTTAAGAGAAATGGAATTCAATAGACTTCTAAGTCAGGTTATTTCATTTTATGGAGAAACAGAAAATAAAAGCAATGTTAAAGAAAGATCATCGTCGAAATTTGATAAAGAATATTTTAAAAATTATAAATTAATTAAATCCTTGGATGAGATAGATTTTTGGATTAAAAAAGCTGAAGAAAGAGGGGAAATTGCTATAGATACTGAGACCTCATCTTTAGACCCTCAGACTGCTAATCTATTAGGTATTTCACTATGTTTTGAAGCAGGAGAAGCTTGCTATATCCCAATTGGCCATGAAAAAAATGTTAGTCTAGATAAGGAAAAAGTTATTAAAAAGGTAAAAAATTTATTTGAAGATCCCAGTATAAAAAAAATTGGTCAAAATATTAAATTTGATTTTATAGTACTATATCATCATGGAATTTTCATGACATCCATGGAGGATACTATGCTTATGTCATATACTTTGGATGCTGGAAAAAATAGACATAATATGGATACTCTTTCAGAGATTCACCTCAATCATAAAACCATATCTTATAAAGATATTGTTGGAACAGGTAAAAAACAGATTATGTTTAATGAGGTAGAAATTTCAAAAGCTAAAGATTACGCAGCTGAGGATGCAGATGTAACTTACCGCCTTTTCAAAATTTTTGAAAAAAATTTAAAAAATGAAAATCTTAAAGATATTTATGAAATGTTTGAAAAACCTTTAATAAAGATTTTAGCTGTAATGGAGATTAACGGAGTGAAAGTAAATAGTAAGGTTTTAGAGGATTTATCAAAAAAATTTCAAAAAAAAATTAAATTATTAGAAAAACAGATTTATAAAATATCAAAAAAAGAATTTAATATTGGCTCAACAAAACAATTAGGTGAAGTTTTATATAATGAATTAAAAATATCTGCACTCAAAAAAACTAAAAAAGGAAGCTTTGCAACTGGTGCAAGTGTTATGGAGGATTTGGCTTATAAAGGTCACGAACTTCCAAAATTAATACTGGAATGGAGGCAATTATCTAAGCTAAAGAATACTTATTCTGACTCTTTACCTGGTTATTTAAATAAAAAAACTAAAAGAGTTCATACTTCTTTTTTACTTGCGGCAACTTCGACTGGTAGATTGGCATCCAGTGATCCAAATTTACAAAATATACCAATTAAAACGGAAGATGGTAATAATATTAGAAAGTCATTTATAGCAGAAAAAAATAATCTTTTAGTGTCTGCAGATTATAATCAAATAGAAATGAGGATACTTGCAGATTTAGCAGATGTTAAAGAACTTAAAAAAGCTTTTAAGAATAATGAAGATATTCATACTTTAACTGCTAGCCAAGTATTTAACATTGATATTAAAAAAGTAGATAGTGACAAAAGAAGAAAAGCTAAAGCTATAAATTTTGGTATTATTTACGGAATTTCACAATATGGTCTTGCTAAACAAATTACAGTTTCAAATGTTGAAGCTCAAGAATTTCTTAATTCATATTTTAGAAGATTTCCTGAGATAAAAGATTACATGGATAGTACAATTAAATTTTGTAGAAAAAGTGGTTATGTAAACAATATTTTTGGAAGAAGAACTCATATTACAGGCATAAATGATAAAAATTATAATGTTAGGAATTTTCAAGAAAGAGCTGCAATTAATGCACCTATTCAAGGTTCAGCTTCTGAAATAATGAGACTTGCAATGATAAAGATTCATAAATTACTTGAAAACTCAAAAAATCTAAAATCTAAAATGTTATTACAAATTCATGATGAATTAATATTTGAAATCCCAAAAGATGATATTAAAAAAGTATGTGAAATTTTAAGAAATGAGATGACCAGTGTCAGTAAAAGTGATTTACATGCTTTTTCTATACCATTGACAGTAGATATAAATTCTGGAGAGAATTGGGGAATTCTTAATTAGTCACTTTAGCTTGCCCAATTTAGAACAATTTAGTATTTTTAATATCTAATATGAAAGAAACTATTGCATTAGTTGACGATGATAGAAATATTTTAACGAGCATTAGTATTGCTTTGGAGAAAGAGGGATACACGGTACAAACTTATCTGGATGGGGAAAGTGCTTTAGTAGGACTCACTAGAATTCCTCCTGACTTAGCGGTAATTGATATTAAGATGCCTAAGATGGATGGTGAGGAATTATTAAAAAAATTGAGAAAAAAAACCTCATTACCAGTAATCTTTTTAACATCTAAAGATGATGAAATTGATGAACTGCTTGGTTTAAAATTAGGAGCCGATGATTTCGTTAAAAAGTCTGGTGGTTTTTCAATAAAAGTTTTAATTGAGAGAATTAGGGTACAGCTAAGAAAAAAAAATAATAATATTGAAGATATAAAAAATATAATTTCACATGGAAAATTAAGATTAGACTCTGCCCAGCTAGAATGTGAATGGAATGGTATACAACTACCAGATAAACTTACCACTACAGAGTTTTTAATCGTTAAAGAACTAGCTAAAAGACCAGGAATTATTAAAGAAAGATCTCAATTAATGGATATTGCTTATAGAGAAGATACTGACATAGAAGATAGAACTATAGATAGCCATGTAAAAAGAATAAGAAAAAAATTTAAAAAAGTTGACATAAGTTTTTCTGCTATTGAAACTAGATATGGAAGTGGTTATAGGTGGAATATTAATTAATGTCAAAAGTTAAGACTAAAAATTCATCAATATTAAAAAAATTTCTTTTAATTAATTTTATTTTAATGGTTATTATTGGTATTCTTACTTACTTATATATTAATTCAGTTCAACCAAACCTTATAAAAAAAAAAACTATTAAACATACTCAAATAATTGAAAATACGGTAGATCATATTAAAAGACTCAATATAGAATTTGAAACTAATGATATTAAAAATTTTTTATTATCAACACGTTTTTTATTCCAAAATTTAGATAGAGTAATTTTCTTTAACAATGAACTACTTTTAATTGGTGATACAGATACGTATGATTTAGATCCAAAGGCATTTTCTAAAAGCTTTAATATTATTGAGGAAACAAATATTTTAGAGGAAGTTAATGATGAAAGTTTCTCATCTGGATTATTTAAAAATAAGTTCAACGAGTCTATTAATAAAAATTTATTAGAATATAGAAATTCAAAAAACCTTGATAAACCATTTACATTTGTAGAGGAAACCTATAGTCAATTTTTACTAATCACAATTAAGAATGTAAAAATTGATGATAGAAATATCGGATTTTTAGCTGTGGCTGAAAATGCTAATGAAATAAGAGCTGCTATAAATGAAAGAAAAAATTTTACAACAAGAACTTCAATTATAGTTGTGTTAGTCATAGCAGTTTTTTCTATAATACTTAATAAGTATTTTTTAAAACCAATAAAGAACCTTGTCGATTATACAAAAATTATTAAGGAAAAAAGTAAAAGAAAATCAAATATAGAAATTTTAAAACAAAGAAGAGATGAACTGGGTACATTATCCAAATCCTTAGATGATATGACAATAGATCTTCACAAAAGAATTAATATTGCAGAAAATTTTTCAACTGATTTAGTCCATGAGATAAGAAATCCACTTGCTTCATTAAAAAGTGCAGCAGAGATTATTAGAGACACTGAAGACCGTACTCAGAGAGAAAAATTAGTAAATATACTTTCACATGATGTTGAGCGCATAGAAAGACTTATAACTGATTATTCACAAATGCTTAGAGACGAAGTGGCTCTAAGCACCGAAAAAATGAAAAAAATTGATCTTAAACCTATAATTGAATCAGTTGTTGATGATTATAATGGTATATACGTGTCCAAAAGAGGAATTAGCATCAGTTTACAAATTAAAAATAAAGATGAAAAATTTATTATTTTGGGAATTGAAAATAGAATTGAGCAGATTTTGGCCAATTTATTAGATAACGCAATATCATTTAGTCTTGATAATTCTAGCATTGAAGTAAGACTAGAACTAAAAAAAAGTAATCAAATTATTTTAAAAGTTATAGATGAAGGAAGGGGCTTTAAAGAACAAAAACTTGAGAGAATTTTTGACAGATTTTATAGTAATAGGCCAGATAGCTTTGGAGAACATTCAGGATTAGGGTTAAATATTGTAAAAAATTTGGTTGATTTACATGGTGGCAGTGTTAATGCGTCGAATAATCACAAAAACAAAGGCGCAAAAATAGAAATATCTTTTACCCAGGCTTAATCTAACCTGTTAATAAAATAAAATTATGTTTGATTATTAGAAATTATATTGTTAAAAGCTTGCATGCAAGATTACAAAGTAAAAGATATTTCCGAAGCAGATTTCGGTAGAAAAGAAATTTCATTAGCAGAAACTGAAATGCCAGGTTTAATGGCTTTAAGAAAAGAATATAAAGGCAAACATCCTTTAAAGGGAGCCAGAATTGTAGGATGTCTTCACATGACAATTCAAACAGCTGTATTAATTGAAACATTAGTTGATTTAGGAGCAGATGTAAGATGGTCTTCTTGTAATATCTTTTCAACTCAGGATCATGCTGCTGCTGCAATTGCAAAAGCAGGAATACCAGTATTTGCTTGGAAGGGTGAAACAGAAGAGGAATATTGGTGGTGTGTAAAACAAAGCATAGAAGGCAAAGAGGGATGGAAGCCAAACATGATACTTGATGATGGTGGAGATCTTACAGCCTTGATGCATAAAGACTATAAAGAATTAATGAAAGACATTAAAGGTTTGTCAGAAGAAACAACAACAGGTGTATTAGCATTAAAAAAAATGGAAAAAGATGGAACTTTGCTAGTACCAGCAATTAATGTCAATGACTCAGTCACTAAGTCAAAATTTGATAATTTATATGGATGTCGTGAAAGTTTAGTAGATGGAATAAAAAGAGCGACTGACGTTATGATGTCAGGTAAAGTTGCTATAGTTGCAGGTTTTGGTGATGTTGGAAAAGGTAGTGCAGCATCTTTAAGAATGAGTGGTGCAAGAGTTATGGTTACTGAAACTGATCCAATATGTGCTCTGCAAGCCGCTATGGAGGGTTATGAGGTTGTTCGCATGGATGATATGATTGGACAGGCGGACATAATTTGTACTGCTACTGGAAACAAAGATATTGTAACTGCAGATCACATGAGAGCAATGAAAGATAGGGCAATACTATGTAACATTGGACACTTTGATAACGAGATACAAGTTGAGGCATTAAAAAATTATAAATGGGATGAAATTAAACCACAGGTTCATGAGATTACGTTTCCAGATGATAAAAGAATAATTCTATTAGCAGAGGGAAGACTAGTAAATTTAGGTTGTGCTACAGGACATCCAAGTTTTGTTATGAGCGCATCATTTACAAATCAAGTAACAGCTCAAATTGAATTATGGAATAACTCGGCAAATTATGAAAAGAAAGTTTATGTATTGCCAAAACATCTAGATGAAAAAGTAGCGATGTTACATTTAGAAAAAGTTGGTGCTAAACTTACAAAACTTTCAAAGGATCAAGCAGATTATATAAGCGTTAAACCAGAAGGACCCTATAAGCCAGACGCCTATAGATACTAGCCTGACGGCAAGATGAGAATTTCATCTATTAGTCAATTAAAAAAATTAGCAATTAAACTATCTTCAATACTGAAAAAGGGTGACTTTTTGCTTTTATATGGAGACATAGGAGTTGGGAAAACAACACTAACAAGATTTTTAATTAATAATATTCAAAAAAAATATAAAAAAAAACAAACAGAAATACCTAGTCCAACCTTTAATATAGCTTTAGAATACATTGTAAAAAAAATAACTATAAGACATTTTGATTTATATAGAATTAAAAGAAAATCAGAATTAATTAACATTGGCTTATTTGAAGATACAGGAGATTCTGTAACTATTGTTGAATGGCCAGAGATGATAAAAAAAAAACCAAAAAACTATATTAAAATTCATTTAAAATACTCTAATAATCTAGAGGAAAGAAATTTAAGCATTAATTTGTATGGAAGGTGCAAAGATTATGAAATTAATTAAAGGAGATGCATCTTCAAGAAAATTTTTTAGGGATAAAAAAAATAAAAAATCTAAGATTATAATTTTATCTTCTACTAATAAAAAAAAGAACTTGTTAGACTATGATGCTGTAAATAAAATTTTAATTAAAAATAAAATTAGAGCACCAAAACTTATTTATCAAAATTATGAAAAAAATTTCATCGAGGTTGAGGATTTTGGAAATGAAACTGTTTTTAAAATATTTCAAAAATGTAAAATCAATAAACAGGTTAAAATCTATAAAAAAATTGTTGATGAATTAATTAAGTTACAAAATATTAAAACAAAAAACATTAAAAATTTTAAAAGTAAAAATTATGTAATTCCCACCTATTCTCATAAAATTTTAAAAAAAGAAGTAGACTTATTTTTTGATTGGTACGTAAAATATAATTTTAATAATAAACAGATAACAAATTTAACTAAAAAAATAAGAACTTCTATTTATAAATTTTTAAAAAGTTTTAGATTAAGGAATAAGGTATTTGTGCACAGAGATTTCCATATTTCTAACTTAATATTACAAAATGAGGGTATTTGCTTAATAGATAACCAAGATGCTGTATTTGGAAGTCCAGCTTATGATTTATGTTCACTGGTAGATGATGTAAGATACGAAACTTCAAACAATATAAAAAATATAATAATAAATTATTATTTGTCAAAAACAAAAATTAAGTTTTCGAAAAAAGATTTTATTAATGATTTTGTCATTCATTCTATAGCTAGAAATTTGAAAATTATTGGAATATTTACCAGATTATCTGTAAGGGATAAAAAACATCATTATTTAAAACTAATCCCTCATGCATGGAAACTAATTAAAAATAGATTAAAAAATAAAGATAAATTTAATAATCTTAAAATGCAGTTAAATAAATTATGAGATTGACAACAGCTTTAATATTATGCGCAGGTTTAGGCAAAAGATTAATGCCATTAACAGAAAGCACTCCAAAACCTCTTCTTAAAATAAATGAAATTACTCTTCTTGAAAATTCTCTAAATTTAGTGAGTGAATTAGGAATTAAGCAAGTATTAATAAATACTTATCATTTAAGTGACAAAATTATTAATTTTTTAAAAAATACTAGTTATACTTTTGATATTAAGGTTTATAGTGATGGAAAGGAACTCTTAAATACGGGTGGAGGTATTTATAATTTAATAAAAAAATCAAATGAAGATAATTTTTTAATTTTAAATCCTGATACTTTATGGAACAAAAATTATTTACCATTTATTCATAAAATGGAAGAAATGTATTTCTCCAAAAAAAGTTCAAATATATTATTGTTAGTAAATAAAAAAAATAGTTTTGATAAAAATCTTAAAGGTGACTTCAATTTAAATCTACATAAAATATCTAAGAATAATGATAGAAATTTAATTTATACAGGTTGTCAGATAATAAGTAGATCCGTATTTACAAATATACTTAAAAAAAAATTCTCTATTAACGAAATTTGGAGTAAATTAATATCTAATGATAAATTAAACGGATTTAAATGTGAATTAGAATTTTATCATGTAACGGATTTAGATGTTTACAATCGATTATTAAAACTTAAGAAGATCTTTTGATCTAGCAGAATCTAAATATTTACAATTCTTAATTTTTAAATCTTTATCAAATTCAATACATAACGGATTTCCAGTAGGGATTTCTAATCGAGTTATATTTTCACTATTTAAATTAAACAAATATTTGCAGATCGCTCTAATGGAGTTTCCATGCGCTGAAATAATGATATTTTTATTATCTAATAGTTTAGTTTCTACATTTAATTTATAAAAAGGCATTACCCTTTCGTATGTATTTTTTAAAGATTCTGTGTCAGGTATTTTTTCTCTTGGAACTGTGTTGTATGCACTTATGTTTATAGGATGATACGGGTTTTTTTTATCCAACGGTTTTGGTGGATTATCCCAAGATCTTCTAAATTTATGGATAACTTCTTCACCAAACTTCTTCTTCATTTCATCTTTATTCAATCCAGTAAGATTTCCATAATGTCTTTCATTTAGCTCCCAAGCTTTAATTATTTTAACTTCTTTTAATCTCATAGTATTAAGCATTAATTTCAAGGTATCCACAGCTCTTTTCTGAAAAGAAGAAAAATAGTGATCAAATTTTAATTTTTTTTCTTTTAAAAGCTCACCAGCTTTACATGCCTCAAGTTTACCATTTGGAGCAAGCTCAACATCAACCCATCCAGTGAATCTATTTTCTAAATTCCACTCACTTTGACCATGTCTTATTAAAATTAGATGACTCATGACTTTTATTTTAATATAAGGGAAAAATGAAATACTTAAAAACAATATTTCATTTACTTAATGCTTCACTCATAATATTTTACTTATACCCAGGCAGTATACTTGGATGGCTTTTATACAATGATCTTCAAATTCAACCCCAAATAACAAGGGATTTTATGATTTCATCAAATCATGTTTTTGCTTTCAGTTCATTGGCCTTTATTGGTCTAATTTATAAAAAAAGTGAAAAAATTATGATTATTTACCTGATTTTTTTAGCAATACTTTTGGAGCTGACACATTATTTTATACCGAACAGGTCTTTTCAATTTGAAGATTTACTAGGTAATTTATTTGGTGTATCGATAAGTTTAGCGATTCTTGGATTAATACTTTTTTTTAAGGAAAAAAATGTGGAAATTAAAAAACATAAATAATCTTATTTCATTTTTTATTTTAGTTTTTTTAGTTGGATGTTCATCAATTCCAAAAAATACTGCTGATGGATGTTCAATATTTTCAGAAAGGTACTTATGGTACAAGCACGCAAAAAAAACTGCAGAAAAATGGGGAACACCGATATATATTCAGTTAGCGATTATAAAAATGGAATCAGACTTTGATTGGCTTGCTAAACCTGCAAGAAAAAAAATTTTTAAAGTAATACCTTATAAAAGACCTTCAAGTTCATTTGGTTATTCTCAAGCAGTTAAGGGGACATGGAGACAATACAAAAAAGAAACTGGAAACAAATATGCAACAAGAACTAGATTTAAAGATAGTGTTGATTTTATAGGTTGGTACACAAATAAAACTGAAAAAATTTTAAAAATCTCTAAAAAAGATGCTTTTAGGCAATATCTTGCTTACCATGAGGGCTGGGGAAATTACAAAAATTATAAAAATAATCAAAAAGTTATTTTACTTGCAAATAAAGTTGAGAAGCAAGCTGGCATCTATAAGAAACAACTTTTAAAATGTAACAAATCCTTAAATAGAAAAAAATATATTATTTATTAACTTAGTTGTTTTTTTAAATCTATATCTACCGCATCTATCCTTTTAGTATTTTTTGCTAAAAGCAAATACATAGAAGGAGTTACATATAAAGTAAAAAAAGTGGAGATAATCATTCCTCCAAGAATAGTAGACCCAACAGCAAGTCTAGAAGCTTCTCCTGCACCAGGCCCAATATTTCCTATCACTAATGGCAACATAGCAATCATTGTACTTAAAGAAGTCATAATTATTGGTCGAAATCTTAAATCACACGCTTCCTTTATAGAGTCATTAATATTCTTTCCTTTAGTTCTTAATTGATTTGCAAAATCAACAATTAGGATACTATTTTTGGTAGAAATGCCTATTAAAATTATCAATGCTATTTGAGAAAAAATATTAATAGAGCTGTTTAAAAACAAAATAAATACTAAACCACCAAAAATTGCCAAAGGCACAGTTAATATTATAATAAAAGGATGGACAAAAGAGTTAAATGTGGCTGCCATAACTAGATACGCAGTAAGCAATGCTAAAGCAAAAATAATAAAAAGTTCATTAGTAGTTTCTTTTAGTTCTTCAGATTTTCCTTTCCAAGCAATTTGATTTTCAGGCGAAACTTCAGATACTGTATTTTCTAAAAATCTGATTGCTTCAGACAAAGTGTAGTTCTCATTTATATTTGCTGATATTGTTATTGCTCTTTGCCTATTATATCTATTTAGTTCTTTTGCATTTCCTTCCTCAACGAATTCAATTAAATTTACTAATGAAATAAGCTTTCCTTCTTTAGATCTAACAAAAATTTTTGAAATTCCATCTTTGTTTCTTCTGTCAGAGATATATTGTTGTAGAATAATTGGATATTCCTTGCCTAGCTTATTAAATGTTGTTATCTTTTTTCCTCCATATAGAATTTCTAATGTTCTCCCAATCGACTCTGTTGATATACCAAGGTCTTTAGCTTTGCTCTTATTTATTACAAGTTTAACCTCTGGTTTATTTCTTGAATAATCTGACTCTATCCTTGATAAGCTTGAATTTTTTCTTAAATTGTTAATTATTTTTTTTTGAATTTCTTCTAACTCTCCATAGGTACTTCCATAAACAACCATTTGTACTGGCTTATTATAACTTGAGACTCTAATTGATTGGGGAGAAATAGGAAATGCTACGGCTTGTGGCACAGTAACTATTTTACCAATTGCCTCCCTCATTATTGTTTGAGAATTTTTATCTCTATTTTTCCAATTATCTAATAATGCAATAATTATAAAGCTATTGTAGGAGTTTGCCGAACTTCCAAAACCTGGAACTCTCATTATAAATCTTGAATACGGACTGTCATCTGCTTGGAGTAATGGAGTAAGTCTTTTTTCAATAATTTGTGCTTTTTCTTGAGTGTATTCAAATGAGCTTCCTTCATCTGTAAAACCAATAACCAAGTAAGCCCCTCTATCTTCCATTGGTAATAATTCTTTTTTTGAAAAATTAAAAAGCATAATAGAGGAAATAATTATAAATATGATAAATACAGTTATCATTTTTGACTTATTAATTAATACGTTAAGTGTTTCTTTATAAAAGTTTGAAAAAGAAAAAAAGTATTTTTCAAATTTTTTAATTATAAAATTTTTACTAGTTTTTTTGTTAAGAAATTTACTTGCTAACATTGGAGATAAAGTTAATGCCACAAAAGAAGAAACAATTATAGAAAAAGAAAGTGCTATTGCTGTTTCTTTAAATAAAGTACCAGATATACCTTCAATAAAAATCAATGGTAAAAAGACAGCTATAAGAATTAGCGTTGTTGCTATTATCGCAAAAGTAATTTGTTTTGATCCTTTATATGCGGCAACTAGGGGAGTTTCTCCCTTTTCAATCCTTCTGTAAATTGCATCAGTCATTATAACAGAGTCATCAGTAATAATACCGATAGCTAAAATAAAACTCAAAAGTACAAAAATATTTATTGATAAACCAAATAGATATAAACCAAGAAATGATGCAATTAAACTCACTGGTAAAGCAATAGCAGGAACAATTACAGCTTTTAAATTTCCAAGAAATAAGTAAATAATTATTACAACTAATATAAACGCTATTATTAAAGTTTTATAAACTTCTTCAATAGCTGCACTTACATAATTTGCTCTATCAAATGCAACTTCTAAGTTTAAACTTTTTGGCAATGTTTTGTTAACCTGAGCAACTTTTGTTCTAATTGCTTTTGAAAGCTCAACTGTAGATGCTCCACTTTTTGCATATATACCTATACCAACAGTTTTTAAATTTATTTTATTTTTTGTTTGAGCTTTAAACAAAGTTTTTTCTGAGACAGGTCCAAATTCAATATTTGCAACATCAGACAATAATAGTACTTTTTTTTCGTTTTTTTTAATTGGTAATTGTTTTATTTTATCTATGTCACTATAGGATTTATCAAGACTTAAATTTAAATCTATATTATCTGCTTCTAGCGTACCTGCTGGAAGTCTTATATTTTCTCTTCTCAATGCTAACTCAACATCTTGTACAGTAAGGTCATTCGCAGCGAGTTTAATTGGATCAATCCATACTCTAATACTTAATTCTCTTAGTCCTCCAACCCTTATTCTTCCAACATTTTTTACACTTGAAAAAGTATCGATCAGATATCTTTCTGCGTAGTCACCCAATTCTAGATCACTCCATGTAGGAGATGATAAGCTTAACCACATGGTTGTTGTAAATCCAGCAGCTTGTTTTAAAATTTGCGGAGGATCTGACTCTGTTGGCAAATTATCAATTACTCTCGCAACTCTCTCGCGTATATCATTTGCAGCATTATCAAGATCTATTTCAGTGTCAAATATAACATTTATAGTACTTCTTCCATTCTCAGACTTAGACTCTATGTTCTTAATTCCTTCTGCTCCTCCAATAACATCCTCAACTACTTGAGTGACTTCTTGATCAACAATCGGTGCTGCTGCAGATTTATAATCAATTTGTATTTGTACGATTGGAGGTTGTAAACCTGAAGGAAGCTCTCTAACAGGTAGTTTCCAAAAAACGAATATACCAAATAAAATTAGTATTAGTGACATTACCCATGAAATGACTGGTCTTCTTATGCTAACTTCAGTTAAATACATTTTTCTAATTAGTGATCGGTTTTATTTTGCCATTAGGTCTTACTTTTTTTAAACCCTCCGCTACTATTCTATTTCCTAATGATAAACCACTTAAAATTTCTAAATTACCAAGGTATCTTTTTCCAGTTTCGACCTCAGTTTTTATTGTTTTATTATTTTCATCAACAATAAAAACATAACTTTTAGAACCCTCAGTCACTATGCTTGTGTCTGGTACACTTAAAGTATTTCTTTCATTGTATTTTATTGTTATCTCTAAAAGAGCTCCAGGTAGTAATTCGTATTTTTCATTATTTATTTTAATTCTAGTTGATAAGGATCTAGTTTTACTATTTATCCTGCTTGATGTTGAGTTTACTATTCCTGAATATACCTTATTTTTGTATCCAGAGAATTTTACATCTACAGGCAAACCATTTTTTATAAAAGGGGCATATACTTCTGGAATTTCCACATCTGAAAATATCATAGTGGTATCTTCTAAGTTAAGCAAAATTGAGCTTTTTGAAACTAAAATATCATCAGAAAAATCTCTTTTACCAATTATTCCATCAAATGGTGCAATTATTTTTCTTGTTTTTAAGTTAGCGATTATTTCACCCTTGTTAACCTTAGAATTAAATTTTATAGGTGTTAGAATCTCATATTTTTCAATTTTATATGATTTAATCTTAGATGGGATGGCAGTACCAAATGTTTCTATAATATCTTCAAATTTTTTTTCAATTACTTGAGTTACAATTATTCCAGGCGGAGGTCTTTTACTAAATTTTTTCTTAAAATGATTACCAATCATTGTCCTAGCAATTATTACTGAGGCAATAATTAAGAAGAATATAATTATTACTGTAAAAATTTTAGTTGATCTTTTCATAATATTTATTCTTTACCATATTCGCTCCATGATCCGTCGTATACTATAGGACTATACTTATTATTAATTAATGAATATCCAAGAGCAAGTACAGACGCTGTTATTCCAGATCCACAAGAAAATACAATATTATTTTCTGTTAAGTTGATAATATTCCCAAATTCCACCTTAATTTCATCTTTTTTCTTAAAAGTATTATCATCATTAATAAGATGTCTAAAAGGCAAAGAAAAAGAACCAGGTATTGAGCCACTTCGTAAACCCTTTCTTTGTTCAACTTCTTTACCATCAAATCTTTTTTTACTTCTAGCATCTATAACTTTGAATTTTTTCTGCGATATATTTTGCTCAATTTCAGTTTTATTTTTTACAAGTCTTTTATTTACTGTTGCAAAGTATTTAGACTTTGAAATATTTGTAATAGATTTTACAATTTCTTTATCTTCCTCTTTCCATTTTTTTAATCCTCCATCTAGAATAAAAACTGAATTTGGAGTGTGTCCAAAATATAAAAAAGTATACCAGCATCTGCATGAACTGATTAAATGAGAATTATCATAAATTACAATTGTATCATCATTTGATATACCAAGCGATGACATGAATAGCTCCCATTCTTCTTTCGAAGGAAGCATATGTGGAAGGTCACTTTTTTTATCTGAATATTTATCTATATCAAAAAAAATTGACCCTTTTATGTGCTCTTTTTTATACTCCTCAAAAGCATCTCTATTTTCATTTGGCAAATGCCATGAGCTATCAATAATTTTAACTTTACCGATATTTTTAAAAAGCCAATCAGTATTAACAAGCGACATATATTATCTACGTTTTTCCATAAATTTTTGATGGTACTCCTCTGCAGTGCAATAATTTTTTGCCAAGGATAATTTTGTAACAACTCTCCCATTCATTTGTTCATTATTTTTTTTTTATTAACTTTTCAGCAATTTCTTTTTGAGAATTATTTAAGTAGAAAATTTCACTTCTATATTGTGTTCCAAAATCAGGCCCTTGTGAATTTAAAGTTGTTGGGTCATGAAAACCAAAAAAATGATTAATTATTTCCTCATAAGAGATTATGCTTGGATCAAAATCTAATTTTACAACTTCCGCATGATTTGTATTACCAGTACAAACCTGTTCATAGGATGTTTTATTACTGTCACCACCACAATAACCTACTTCAGTTTTATAAATTCCTTTAAGCTTACTGAATTCTAATTCAGGCCCCCAAAAACATCCAAGTCCTAAAATTGCTATTTCCATTGCTAATTAATTTATTTTTAAATAAAACTATTCTTATGCTATCTAAAAATCAATTAGGCTTTTTGTACATGTTTCTATCAGTATGTGCATTTTCAATCATGGATATCATTGTAAAGTGGTCTGAAGATTATCCATTAGGGCAAGTGCTATTTTTTAGAGGTTTTTTTGGAATTGTATTTTATTTTTTTATTATTCCACCTGAAAGACGTAAGAATTTTTATTACACAAAAAGAGCCGGTTTACATTTTTTAAGATGTATATTTGGACTAATTGCATTAGTTGCAATTTTTACTGCATTAAGAAATTTACCTTTAGCAACTGTTGTGAGTATTTCATTTGCTGCTCCAATATTTACTACTATTTTTTCAATTTTTTTATTAAAAGAAAAAGTCGGTTTTTATAGATGGTTAGCAGTAACAGTTGGTTTTGTTGGTATAATAGTAATTACTGAACCTGGATTTAGCTCTTTAAATATTTATTACCTATACCCAATAATTTTTTGTTTAGGCTTATCTTATGTTGCAATTGCTATAAGACAACTGTCCACATCAGAACCCGTTTGGTTGATTTCACTTTATTTTTCAGTTGCAATAACTTTGCTAAGCTTTCTAACGATACCTTATGGATGGGTAATGCCAAACTTGAATGATTTAGTGATCCTATCCTTTGTTGGTATTTTTGGAGGGGTTGCAAATTTATGGTTAAGCCAATCCTATAAATATTCCGAAGTTTCGTTGGTTACACCTTTAAAGTATTTAGCCTTAGTGTTTGCTATAATTTTTGGATATTTTATATGGGGGGAAGTTCCAACAATTAAAACACTTCTGGGAGCAGCTCTTGTAATTATTTCGTCAATAATAATATTTAGACGTGAAATATATCATAAAAATCAAGTTACCGTAGCGCGACATGAGTAAAACACCTTTATATTGGAACAAAGCAAAGAAATATTTATCTAAGAAAGATAAAGTGATGAAAAAATTAATTGAAAAATATTCTGATGCAAATCTTACAACTCGAAAAAATATTTTTTTATCTTTGTGCAACAGTATTATAGGTCAACAAATAAGTGTAGCAGCAGCAAATTCAGTATTCTTAAAATTTAAAAAAAAATGTAAAAATAAAATCACTCCTATTACTATTAACAGCTTAACTTTTTCACAACTGAAAAGTTGTGGTTTGAGTAGGCAAAAAGTTAAAGGTATAAAATCTTTAGCAAAGAAAATGATAAAAAAAGAATTTAAACCATATTTAATAAAGGATATGTCAGATGAGCAAGCAATTGAATATTTATCTGAATTAAGACAAATTGGCAGATGGTCTGCAGAGATGATACTTTTATTTACTTACAACAGATCAAATATTTGGCCTGTTCAAGATATAGGTCTGTTAAGAGCTATATCAAATAATTATGGTAAAAAATATTTTCCACCAAATTCATTTGTAAAAAAATTACAAAAAAATTTTACACCCTATTGTTCAGTAGCTACGTGGTATCTATGGAGATCGATCGATGACGATCCTATACAGTATTAGCCACCCTCGACTATTTGGTGATGTCTAATTACATGGCCGTTCAGTATATCATGTGCTTCTTGATACTGATTTGATTCATAACACTTAATTGCTGTTTCAAAATCCTTAAATTCTACTACTACCACTCTTGGCGAATTAATTCCTTCGGTAGTTCTATTTTGACCTCCTCTTACTAAAAATTTACCTGAGTACTTATCTACTGCTGGTTTAGCTTTGAGAGCATATTCCTTTAATTTTTCTTTATTATCAATTTTTTCGTAGGTACAAACCCAGTAACCTTTCATAAAATCTCCTTTTTTATTTTTTTTAATTATGATAACAATTTTTATGGCAGACAAGTTAATTAT
>MDTB01127164.1_pt1 | contig 17385 bp, 17 predicted proteins | sample 811161 | NCBI WGS metagenome assembly MDTB01 (sample SAMN05326650, study PRJNA326480) | marine metagenome | isolation source: seawater | place: Mediterranean Sea | collected 2009
AAGTAATTGAAGTCACGCCATGAGCTAACTGCATTTGCATTGGGATCCACAAAACTCCGTTGAAAATGGTGCTAATTGATAAGATTGATAGTAAATAATGTGTATTATTTACTATCTCTTGATCTTGAGTCCAAATTAGCAAAATAGAGTGAGCATGAAAAGCTAAAAAAATACCAGTAACTCCCATCAAAACTGCAACAAGTTCGGCGCTTTGATGATATGCATTTTTTAAATGAAGCTTTTCCTTTGATTCAATTAAAGCAACAAATTTAGGAAAATATGCCGTTGTTACTGGTGTAACAAAAAAATATAAGCTTGCTACAACAGCACTTACTAAACTGTAATATCCAAAATTACTCAAAGACAAAATATTTGAGAGAATAACTTTGTCTAATTGGGTAAGCATCAAAGCAACAAATGCTATACCCATCATCCCAAGTGCATATTTCCAGATCTTTTGAATTTCTATTAAAGAAAATTTGCTCCGCAGTTTAGACCTAGGCAAAACATTATATAAATAGTACATCATTACTATGAGTGAAATAAAAGCGACCGCCAACTGCCAAAGGAAAAAGGCAATGATGGTTGGTGACATGAGGCTGAGCACCAGTATTGCACCAACACCTTTAAGAGTAGCAAAACCACTAATTAAAATGTTAAGAAGAACTTGCCTTTGAAGTCCTGATAGGCAGCTTGTATATATTGATTCTAAAAACTGCAGGCAGCTAATTAATACAAAAATAAAGATTGATTTCCTAACAATATCATAATTCAAGGATTCACTTTGCAGCCAATTAGTTGCAATCCATGATGAAGATAAAAACATCAACAGAATTAATGTAAGAATTATAATAATAGATATTAATTCAACCGACCTAAGAAGATTCCTAACCCTGTGAGAGCTTTCGCTATCGTAATTTTCAGATATTTTGGCAGTCTCTCTGCCTAAGGCAGGTTTCATACCCATATCAAAAAGAGCTAATGATGATTGAAAAATTGCAAACAAGCCTATGAGTCCATATGACTCAATCCCAATTAATTTTATGTATATTGGAACAAAAGCAATTGCCATTAAGGCCCTCCAAAACTGACCAAGATAGTTAGCTAGTAAGTTTTTTGAAAGAGTCATAAGCTATGAAGAGTATTTGCCATTTCGCAAGTTAATGTATATCTCGCTCCCCCCAAAAGCTCATTGGTTCTAAATCGCTGTAAGGATAGAATCCTAAATTAAGCTCAATCTTATATTTTTGTTCCTGAATTCTATTTTTAACAAGCTGCTCAATAGAGATTGGCTGTCCGCTACAAATGTTATAAGTTCCATCTGGGTAAAGCATGTATAGGTTGAGTAACTGATCTGCAACTTGAGAAACCGGAAGATAATCTCTTAATTGCGCCCCACCACTCATATTAAAAACTTTTTCATTATTATTGGCAGCTTGGTCTAGTTGAGCAATTATAGATGTTGCGTTTTGACCAAGGCCATACATATAAAACAATCTTGCCCACTGCATTGAAAAATCATATTTCTCTTGAAGATTTAATATGCCCTGTCTTAGTTTATCTTTTGCTCGCGCATAAGGATTTACTGGATTCGTTTCGTCGCTTGACAAAATCTTTCCTTCTTTCATGCCATATTCAAAGCAAGTTCCTGTGACTAAAACTTGTTTTAGTCCAGCTGAAAGACATTGCTCAATAAAAGTCAAACTTTCAGGCAAGTTTTTATTTTCATGAAAGTCTTTCTTATAGTTTGGGAGACCAGGCCAAGCCAAGTGGATTAAGCCAATATCTTGCATATGAATATCTGGAATTTTATGATCGCTTAAGTCATATTGCATAAATTCAACATGATCTATCCAAGGAAAGATTTTAGCTGCATTGGGGTCTCTGCCAAAAATGATTACCTGATAGTTAGATTTAAGTAATTTTGGAATGAGGTGCCTGCCAATAAAACCTGTGCCGCCTGTAACAATTATCTTTTTTTGACTCATGATCCAAATTTCACTATGACGTACGAATTATTTTATAACTTTTTTAACTCTGGTACAGCTATATAGAACTCTGTGCCGGTTTCACGCAAATCATTGAAATTTTGAATCACCTCGTCAGAAATATTCCAAGGAAGAATAAGCAAAATATCTGGAGGATTAGCAAGCAACGTCTCAAGATTTTTAATGGGGATATGGCTGCCAGGCATAAACATTTCTTGTTTTGAGGGAGCGGCATCATAAACATTACGTATCAGCCCTCTTTTAACACCTGAAAAATTTAATAGCGTATTGCCTTTTGCAGCAGCACCATAAGCATCTACAATTAACCCATCTTTATGAGCGTTAATTAAAAAATCTAAAAGGGAATACTTGATTGCTTCAACTCTTTCTTGGAATCCTTCATATGTAGAGATAGTCTTAAAACCAATTTCATTTTCTATATCGAGCAGCCTCTGGACATTTAGTGATGATGGAATTGATGCTTCTTGATGGCATCCATAAATTCTCAGACTGCCGCCATGTGTTTCTAGCTCTTCAACATCATAAATACGTAAGCCATTGGAAGAAAATATATTAGAAGCAGAGGTTAAAGAAAGGTAAGAATAATGTTCATGATAAATAGTATCAAATTGAGAATGCTCTAAAAGATTCTTAAATTGGGGAAATTCCAGCGTAACAGAACCATTTGGAGAGAGTAATGTTTTAATTCCTCCAGAAAAATCATTAATATCGGGAACATGTGCAAAAACATTGTTTCCTATTATTAAATCGGCTTTTTGATAGTCTTTAGCAATTTGTGAGGCTATATCTATGCCAAAAAATTCTATAAGTGTTGGGATATCAATTTTTTGAGCTGCCTCAGCTGTACTTTTAGTTGGCTCTATTCCTAAACAAGGAATTTCTCTCTCAACAAAATTTTTTAGAAGGTATCCATCATTGGATGCTAACTCAACAACAAATGAGTTTTCATTCAAAGCAAGTTTTTTGCTAATCATGTTTACATAATTACTGGCGTGATTCAGGAATGATGACGAAGTGCTAGAAAAATAAGCATATGTTTCATTGAATAGCTCATCAGCATCATTAAAGTCCTGCGTTTGGACCAGCCAACATTTCTCGCATACCAAAACCTTTAGAGGAAATGTAGGCTCTAGCTTTGATAAATCTTCGAAAGCAAGATATGCATTTGAGGGAGGTGAGAAATCTAAATCAACAAATAAATTAGATAAATTATTTAAACAATGTCTACACTTCATGTCGTGAAACCTTTAAATTGACTGGAAATAAATTCATGATTTTTATCACGATCAGAAATCATAGATATCGACAATGGCCAATGTATATTAAGAATTGGATCAAGTGGATTTAAACCTCCTTCTGAATCCTCCACATACTCCTTTGAATGAGCATATAAAAGCTCACAGTCATCAGAAAGAGTCTGAAACCCATGCGCAAACCCCTCTGGAATTAGGATCATTTTTTTATTCTCTGCACTAAGTTCCACACTACAATAATGAAGGAAAGTATTAGAGCCTGCTCGAAGATCAACAGCGACATCAAGAATTTCACCTTTAATGCAAGAAATAAGTTTTTTTTCATGATGAGGAGGCTTTTGAAAATGCATGCCCCTAATTGATCCAGCCAATGAGGTAATACTATGATTGATCTGGTTAACAGGAAAATCTGCTTCTAAATTACGCAAAGATTGAGCAGATAAAAATTTAGAAAAGCTGCCTCTTCTATCTGAAAAAAAAGATCTGTCTAAAATTTTAATTCCATTTAATAAGTGTTTGTTTGTGGCTTTGTTCATGTAAAAGATAAATATGCATCAATATCTTGATTGCACAAATTTAAAGCATCATTGCCCTTAGAAAAATTTTTGTACCACATCATTGCTTTTTTTACTGCTTCATCTGAAGCCCAACAAGGTTGATAACCAAGCTTATTGATTGCTTTAGAGACGTCAAGTGATAAGAAACCAGCCTCATGTAATGCACTATCATCCTCGATAAAAAAATCATTAGTATCATAAGTTTGCGAAGCTAATTTCACTATATCTATAACACTTAATGCATCTACAATATTTGGTCCAAAGTTATAAGCTCCTTGTAAGGATTGGTCACTCCATAACTTTTCTGCAAGCAACATGTAGCCATACAAGCAATCTAGCACATGCTGCCATGGTCTAATACTATTTGGGGAGCGGATCTTTAAAGTCTCTTTATTATCCCAAGCTCTTACTGCATCTGGCAATATCCTATCTTGAGACCAGTCCCCTCCTCCAATCACATTTCCAGCTCTCACCGACGAGATTGCAATATCACGAGTTGCAAAAAAAGATTTACAATAGCTCTCTATAATTAACTCAGAAGCAGCTTTGCTTGAACTGTAGGGATCATGACCGCCTAAACGATCAGATTCCTTGAATGGAATTCCCTTTTCATTATTTTGATATACCTTGTCAGTAGTTGCAAAAATTCCGACTTTTATTGATTCATTGTGGGCTATTAACTGCAGGATATTTGCGGTCCCAACAACGTTTACATCAAATGTTTCCAACGGTAACTCATAACTTTTTCGAACCAAAGATTGAGCTGCAAGGTGAAAAACAATATCGATTTCTTCTGCTAAGAGAAGTTCTTGTAATTGATGAAAATCTCGAATATCACAAATATTATGCTTACAAAGACTGGCGATGTTAGCTTGATTAAATAAGGATAATGCTTCCTCTGGCTCTAATGATACTCCAATCACATTTGCTCCAAGGTTATTTAAAAACACAGTGAGCCAGGATCCTTTGAAGCCAGTATGCCCAGTTATTAACACATTTTTACCCTCCCAGAAATTTATTTCCATACCTTCCAAGGAGCTTGATTAGATTCCCAAAGCGACTCTAAATGATTTTTATCTCTTAATGTATCCATAGGTTGCCAAAAATCATTATGTTTAAAGGCTAGAAGTTCTTGTTGCTTAGCAAGATATGGCAGTGTTTCAGATTCAAAAATTGTTTTGTTATCTTCAATCAACTCCAAACATTTCTGATTTAATACAAAAAAACCACCATTAATCCAAGATCCATCACCCTCAACCTTTTCAACAAATGATTCAACACAGTCTGAAGAATTAATTTTTAATGACCCGAAACGACCTGGTGGCAGGGTAGCAGTCAGAGTAGCCATCTTTTTATGCTGAGAATGAAAACTAATAAGTGCGTTAATGTCTACATTTGATAGGCCATCACCATATGTCATGCAAAAATTTGGCTCTGTAATATAGTCTCTAACTTTTTTTAACCGTCCTCCAGTCATTGTTTCAAGTCCAGTGTCAACAAGGGTAACCTTCCAAGGCTCTGATGGCTTTTCATGAACCTCAAAATTGTTGTTCTGAATGTCAAAAGTAATATCAGACTGATGTAAAAAATAATTTGCAAAATATTCTTTTATTACATAGCCTTTATATCCACAGCATATAATAAAATCAGTATGCCCAAACGAAGCATAATATTTCATAATATGCCAAATAATTGGCTTGCCACCAATATCAATCATAGGCTTCGGCTTTATTCTGCTTTCTTCAGAAATTCTAGTTCCGAGGCCACCTGCTAAAATAACAACTTTCATAATTTATGCCCTTTTTGAGTAAAGTAATTTACATACCATTTCATAGAATCCTTCAGGCCTGCGGTAGCACGAATTTGAGGATCATAATCCAGTAAAAGCTTTGCTTTGTCGATGCTAGCTTTAGAGTGACGTACATCTCCCTCTCTAAAATCGACATGTACTTTTTTGATATCTTTAGATTCTGTTGGAACTAAATTACTCAAAATTGTGAATAATTCATTAAGGGAGGTTTGATCTCCTACAGCAATATTATAGACTTGATTTAGAGACTTTGATTTAGATGATAATGCCGCTTTAATGTTCGCCTGCACCACATTGTCAATAAAACAAAAATCTCTAGTGGTTTCACCATCTCCATTGATCAGTACTTCTTTTCCAGACAGCATTTGAGAGATCCATTTTGGAATGACAGCTGCATAAGCCCCATAAGGATCTTGTCGCTTACCAAATACATTAAAATACCTTAAGCCAATTGTGTTAAGGCCATATGACTGAAAGAACACTTTGGCATAAAGTTCATTGACCAGCTTTGTAACTGCATATGGAGACAATGGGTTGCCTATCTTATCTTCAATTTTTGGAAGATCCGGATGATCACCATAAGTTGAGCTAGACGCTGCATAGATAAATCTTTGAATACCTGATTGCTTGGCTGCATATAGCATATTTAAAAATCCACCTACATTAATTTCATTAGTCAGAATTGGATCTTCAAGACTTCTGGGTACACTACCTAGTGCAGCTTGATGCAGGACGTAATCTACAGATTGAGTTGCTGCAAGACAAGTATCAAAATTACAGATATCTCCCTCTATAAATTGAAAGTTACTCCATTGAGCTGAAGAAACCTCCCCTTGAACCTCCTGTAAGTTGTGATTATGCCCCGTAATAAAATTATCTAATCCAACTACTTTTTGATTATTGATTAGAAGATATTCTAGAATATTACTGCCAATAAAGCCTGCTACTCCGGTAATTAGCCACGTATAAGCGTTTTGTTTGAGTGAATCCATATGATAATCACATGCTCATGGTAGAAATATCATTTGGTAGAATCGATTTAAGATCATAAATCACATGTTTTTCTTTACAATAACCTTGAATAACTAAAGGGCTTAAAGAGCAAAACTCGTTATGAGCAATGGTAATGGCTATGCCATCATAAGTATTATCACATAAATTTTCCACTATAAACTCCCGGTACTTGCTTGTCTGTAATTTTGACAGATCAGCAACTGGATCATAAATGCTAACATCACATCCTGCGTTTAATAATACATCTATCAAATCAAAAGTTTTAGTATTTCTAATATCTGGGCAGTTTTCCTTAAAGGTAATACCCATTATTAATACCTTTGAATTTATGATCGAAATAGAATTCTCTCTCATAGAATTAAGCATCCTCTCTGCTGAATATTTTGCCATGCCATCATTAAGCTCTCGACCCGATAAAATAACTTTAGGTTTATAGCCAATTTCCATAGATTTGAAGGTTAGGTAATAAGGATCCACGCCTATACAATGCCCTCCTACTAAACCCGGCTTAAATGGTAAAAAATTCCACTTAGTTCCCGCTGCCTCGAGAACTGAATATGTATCTATGTCCAGCCTATTAAAAATAATACTAAGCTCATTGATTAATGCAATATTTAGATCCCTTTGGGTATTTTCAATAACCTTTGCTGCCTCAGCTATTTTAATAGATGCCGCCTTGTAAGTTCCCACAACCACAATTTGTTGATATAGCTGATCTATTAACTCTGCACTTGCCTCATCTGATCCAGATGTAATTTTCATAATATTTGTAACATTATGGTCTTTATCTCCCGGATTGATTCTCTCAGGACTATAGCCACAATAGAAATTTGAGTTATACCTGAGGTTTGAAATTTTTTCCAATATCGGAACGCAGACCTCTTCAGTAGCGCCGGGAAATACTGTTGACTCGTAAACAATAATATCGCCCTCTTCTAAACAACTCCCTACAAGCTCACTAGCTTGAATTAAAGGCGTGAGATCTGGTTTATTATCAGCATCAATGGGAGTGGGGACGGTAATGATATAAAAATTACAGTCCTCAATGTCCTTTTTTTCACAGGTGACAAAAAGATTAGAGGCCTCTTTGAGCCTAGCTATATCTACTTCCCTTGAAGTGTCTATTCCTTTTTGTAACTGATCTACCCTTTTGTGAGAAATATCATAGCCTATAACGCGATCTTTCCTTTTATAAGAAAACTCCAACGCTAGTGGCAGACCAACATAACCCAGGCCAATAACGGCTATTTTAATTGAAGATAATGTATGCATAATGGATCAAGGCGGATAATCTTAAATAATCTTTGATTATAAGTCATCGCAAGCGAAAAGAGCTTTAAAAAATATTATCTCCTTTCTTTTTTTAATGAGAGATATTCATTGATTAGATGCTTACCAAGCTTTGGCCCTTTAATAGAGGGCTTCCAAGATGTCAATTTCATTATTTTGTAGGGATTTGTTGAAATTCTCATAGCCTCGTTTGACCTAAAAAGGCTTCTATTAATTTTAATATGGTTGTGATAATTTAAATTTAGCTCGGAAAACACACTTTCAATAAAACACTGTAAGGAAATTGTTTGGCCAGATGCAATTATGCAGTCTTGCGGGTCATCTTGTGTAATTAGTCGAACCATTGCATCAGCATACTCTGGAGCCCACCCCCAGTCTCTTTCAATAGAAATATTCCCAATCTCCATATATTCAAGCTGACCATTTAGTATTTGATAGGCAGAGGTAATAATTTTCATTGAAACAAAGTGATTAGGCCTAAGAATGGACTCATGATTGAATAAAATTGGGGTTACAGCGAATATTTTTTTTTTATTTCTGAAATTTTTTATCATGTTAAATGCTTCAAATTTTGCCTCAGCGTAGGGGCTTAAGGGTTTTATTTTTGAGTCTTCTGTTATGTCCTGATTAGAAGAGGCATCAAACATTTCGCCTGAGCCTGCATTTAAAAATTTGATGCTTGAATTCGTTTCTTCAATTGCATTTAATATATTTTCTACCACTGGTACGATGCTCTGATATGTAGCATGCTCATCTTTAAATGAGTTGCCTACAGAGGTCTGACCAGACATATTAAAAATATAGTTTGGTTGTAAATCATTAATTATGTGATAAACAGCTTCAGAATCTTCAGGGTTTAATGCAAGAATTGTTACCTTTTGTTTGAGTTGAATTGCATTAAAGTTTTGACCTATAGTTGCTTGAGCAGGGTTTCTAGAAGTCCCATAAACCCTGTAACCTAAGTTACAAAGAATTTTTGCCAAATAAGATCCGTCTTGTCCTGAAACACCTATGATTAAAACTTTACCTGTCTGTGTCATAAAGGTTGCAAGAGAATTTACAAAAATTATTAATCCGCAACGAGACCTTTTTCTTGAGATGCTAAGTCAAGATCTGATTGTGTCATCTCCTCCACTAAAGAATGAAAGCTTATTTTTGGTTCCCATTGAAGTATTTGCTTTGCTTTAGATGGATCTCCAAGCAAAGTTTCGACCTCAGCGGGTCTAAAATATCGCTCATCAACTCTAATAATAATACTACCGTTTGCATCAACTCCAACCTCATCAAGGCCAGAGCCTTGCCATGAGATATTGATATCAAGATATTTTGCTGATATTTCAATAAAGTCTCTCACGCTATGTTGAATGCCCGAAGCGATCACAAAATCTTCAGGCTGGTCAATCTGCAACATCATCCATTGCATCTCAACATAATCCTTGGCATGACCCCAGTCACGCATTGCATCTAAGTTCCCAATGTAAAGACAATCTTGGATCTTTAATTTGATTCTAGTTAATGCTCTTGTAATTTTTCTGGTGACAAATGTTTCTCCTCGGAATGGGCTTTCATGATTAAATAAAATTCCATTGCAGGCAAATATCCCATATGATTCTCGATAATTTACTGTTGCCCAAAAACCCATCAACTTAGCGACAGCATATGGACTTCTGGGATAAAAGGGAGTGTTTTCATTTTGTGGGATTTCTTGAACTTTTCCATAAAGTTCACTAGTGCTAGCTTGATAAAATTTACAAGAATCTTCAATTCCTGCTGTCCTAATACCTTCCAGCATTCTAATAACACCAAGACCATCAATATCAGATGTGTAAATTGGCATTTCGAAGCTTACCCCAACATGAGACTGGGCTCCAAGATTATATATTTCATCTGGCTTAACATCATCAATAATCTTTGTAATATTCTGACTATCTGACAAATCTCCATAATGAAGAAAAAGGTTAGTATCTGGAAGATGCGGATCTTGATATATTGATTCTATTCTTTCAGTATTAAACGAAGAAGATCTTCTCTTTATACCATGAACCTGATAGCCTTTGTCCAGTAAGAATTTAGCCAAATAGGCTCCATCTTGACCAGTAATGCCCGAAATCAAAGCTTTCTTCATAAGGGTTCTTTAATTGACTTGAAATACTGCTTAGCAATAAAAAAAAGAGTAGATAGCATCAAACCTACAAAAGAAAATATAAAAACTATAGCTTTTCTAGAAATACTAGAAGGAAAAATTGGATAGTGCGGTTTATCCAATATTGAAAGAAGATATTCATCAAGTATATTTGCCATTAATTGAGTCTTAAGCTGGTTTTCTAAAAGTGAACTCATTGTAGCTCGAACTTCTTGAATTTGAGTATCTTGAATCGCTAACGTTAAAAATTCAATTGCACGATTAGATTTGATCAAATCCTCTTGTTTAGCTTTAAGATTAAGTTCTGAAATTATCTCATTAAGCATCAGCTGAGCAAACTTGGGTGAGATATGTGTAACTGAAAGTTTAATAAAATTACTTTCAGTTTGAGAGGAGATGCCTAACATTATCAAGTATTTTGAATATAAGATATCAAAACTTGGATTGATTTCCTTAAAATTTATTTGGCTGTCACCCTTTAAAAAAGTTTGAAACCTATCAAGAGTCTCTGAATTATAGGTAAGCTCTCCTGAAGATCTATTATACTTTTCTGAAGCAACAAAACCCTTGAAGATTATTGGGTTAGATAAAAGATGTTTCAAAAAATCTCTAGATTGAATCGTTTTGATAGCTAAATCTTTTTGACCACCCATTGCAGTACCGATATCAATTCCAACTGCTGATGCTAAACTTCCATATTGATTTGCAATATCTGAACTACCCCTTCCATCAGAAGAAGAAACTGTGGAAAGCAAGCTTTCAGATGTATATGACTTCGGAAAAATAAATGATGTAATTATGCCAATTGCAGAAAAACATATTGTTATCAGAAGTATATACTTTATATTACTTGTAAAGTCTTTTAAAAGAGAAGAAAAATCTGGTGAGTTATTCATATTATTATGTTTTGATTCGTACATATATTATTTGATTGGAGGCTGAAGCCGGAATCGAACCGGCGTAAACGGCTTTGCAGGCCGCTGCATAACCACTCTGCCATCCAGCCAAGTTATTGCGTTATTTGTTTTCATCAAAGTAATGTAGCCTCTCAATATCCTCTTCATTAGTTTTTTCACCGTATTGTATTTCAATAATATGACACGGTACATCAAATGGATTAGTAATTTGATGCCACTCTTTCAGACCAATCAATAAATGATCATGGGTACTTAGGGTAATTTGATCTATCTCCTCAGGATTTTCTTTGCTGTAATTTACAATACATTTTCCTTTAGATACAAGCCAAATTTCACTACGATAGAAGTGTCTTTGGAAACTCATACCGCGTCCTGGTAATATAATTAATTCTTTTACTTTAAGATTTTGATCGTGATGAAGGTTAAAAAATTCACCCCAAATCCTTTCTTCTGATTCAAAAGCCCAGTTCCTTAAAATCCAACTGCTAGAATTCATTTTCTGATCGCCTCCAACAGAAAATTGAAAGTCAACAGCTTTAACAGTCATCTCTGGTATATTTTCTTCATTCCTGTCTCCGCCATTACAAAATATAATTTGATCTTTTGGATATTGCTTTTTTAGATCAATTAATCCGTTAATACAGCTACCATGATCGTCATCTTTAAATGCAATAACATCGTTAACAAATTTAAGGCCCTGAACTATTAATTGCCTTTCCGAAAATGGCATAAAAAACTTACCTTTTTTCTTAATTAACCACTCATCACTGTTAAGGCAAACAATCAGTATGTCTCCGTAAGAAGCGGCAGCTTCAATATAGGATAAGTGTCCGCTATGCAAAGGGTCGAAGCCCCCACTGATTACAGCTATTTTCATATCATCTAGCCTTAAAACTCTGGTCTTTGAAAGATTATTTTAAACTATTAAACGTTTTGACAGTATACTCTAGGCCTGTTTTAAGTGTAACAATGAGGGCAGCAAAGAGTACAAAGTATCCAATTAGCATTATTAAAGAGTTATTAGCATATAAGCCAAAAAGAAGCACTATGAATGCAACTAACTGGAGAAAGGTTTTGATCTTTGCTAAAAATGTAACTTTTGTTGCATCCTCATTTTTTTGCCTTGCGTTAATATCTCGTAATGCAGAAACCCAAAACTCTCTAATCAACATCAGGCCTCCTAACAAACCAATATAAGAACTAGAAAGGACAATAGATAAAGATAATATTAAAAATGTTATTAATATCTTATCTGCTATCGGATCGAGAATGCTTCCAAGTATAGACTCCAAATTATACCTTCTTGCTAAATATCCATCCCAGAAATCTGAAGAGCTAGCTATAAGCGTAAATAATAAAGCCCAGCCATAAAAATTTGAAATGATTAAAAGAAAGATTATTGGTGCAATTACTATCCTGAAGTACGTGAGGAACTGTATAAAGTAATTCATGATTTATAAAATAAATATATTTCTTTAGCTAGTTTAATACTTATTCCTGGAACCTTACATAGATCATTCATAGAGGCCTCTTTAATCAATTTTATAGATTTAAAATAGCTCAATAAATCTTTTTTCTTTTTTGGTCCCAGGCCTTTAATGTAATCAAGTGACGATCTCTTTATAGACTTATTTTTTTTCTTCCTGTTGCTTGTAATAGCAAATCTATGAGACTCATCTCGGACTTGTTGAAGAAGAATAAACCCTGGGCTATCCTTCGAAATTTCTAAAATGCCGTCTTTGGATATAATAGTTTCTGTTGACCTAACTCTTTTAGAGCCCTTTACAATACTAAGTATAATTGGGCTCTTTTTAAGCATCATGCTAAAAGTACTCAGTGCTGCCTCAAGTTGGAGATTTCCTCCATCAATAAGAATAATATCAGGCAATGGATTGATGCTAGCTTTGTTAATTCTCCTTTCAAGCACATGCTTCATTGAGCCTATATCATTTCCAGATAATTCTTTAGGTATATTAAAAAGTCTATACTGTGTTTTTTCTGGTCCATTAGAGGAAAATCTTACAGAAGACGCAACTGCATTTTGGCCACTATGATGGCTCACATCAAATCCTTCTATTGTTAATTTTTTTCTAGTAAGACCCAAATTAGAAATAAGATCTTTTATGGCAAATGAATATTTAACAGATTGATTCACTTTATTGTCGATGACTTGATTTGCATTTAATTTACCTAATTTTGCAATTTTTCTAATATTTGAGTTAATACTTGTTGAAATTAAAATTGTTTTTCCAAATTTAAGCCTTAAAGCTTCTTTGATTAATAGCAGATTATTGAGCGGGATATTTAAAATAATTTTTTTTGGCAAGGAAAAACTGCTTTGGTAGTAAGAAAATATTAAACTTTGAAAGAGGCCATCAATGTCTTTTAAATGATTGCCTTTTAGGTAATGAGTTTTAGTCCCTCTGATCTTTCCATCTCTGACTGACAATATGCATATCCCTGTTCTATCTAGCTTTGATACGCAGGCAAAAAAATCAATACTAACTAAAGAGCTATTGATTGATTGCTCTTGATGTAAAAGATCTAAGCTTCTAATTCTTTTTTTTATATCATTAGCTTTTTCAAATTCTTGTTTCTCTGCAAGCTTACGCATCTGAGAAATCATCAAGGATTTAGTTTTTTTTCCTGATGACGATAAGTAATGTTGTGAGGATACAATATCTGATTGATAGCTAATCTCAGAAATTAAATCTACACATGGTGCAGAACATCGTTGCATTTGATGCTCAATACATGGTCTGGATCTGTTACTAAAGGTTGTATCGCTACAATTTCGAATTTGATAAATCTTTTGCAAGTCTTTAATGGTTGATTTAACAGCTTGAGCACTTATAAAAGGACCAAAAAAATTCTTTGAAACAGCATGTTTTGATCTCTTCATACTTATACTTGGATATTTATGATCCATTGAAAAATGCACGTATGGATATGTCTTATCATCCCGTAAAAGAATATTAAATCGAGGCAAATTCTCTTTGATCAAAGATTGCTCTAATAGGAGAGCTTCCGCCTCTGTGATTGTGGAGAAAGTTTCAATCTGATCTGTAAGGATTTTAATTTGATGTGTTTTTCTATCCTTGAAAGATTTGCCAAAATATGAGGATACTCTTTTCTTTAAATTTTTTGCCTTACCAATATATATAATTTTATTTTTAGAAAAAAACTTATATATTCCTGGTGTATTTGGAACTTGCTTTAGATCTAGGGACATTAACTAAGGAATTTCTTTGCGATAAGTTTGCCAGCAGCAACTCCATGTTGGTCAAAAGGATTAATTTCTAGCATGCATGCCGTTATGTAAACCCGATGTTCCCACGTTGCTAGCAAGAAACCAAGCACGTCAAGCGACAACTTATTTAAATGAAAAAGATTCACTGGAGAATTACTATTTGTTTTTTCAAGCACATTAGTCGATCCCTTTAAATTTGAAGATAGCAAGGAAGCCTGCCCTTTTGCTTGAGCAGATGATAGGGGGCTACTCTTTGAGGCTGAATAAATTATATCTGTACAAAATCCAGCTGTGCCCTGATGTAATAACTGAAAGTAAGAGTGTTGCGCAGTAGAACCAAATCCTCCGAATACTGACTGTCCCGTTTCTTTAAATAAAGACCTTGGATTAGCTTGTTTTCCAAGTGACTCCATCTCAAGTTGCTGAATATAATTAGCTAATGATCGTAATTTCCAGTTATAAGAAAGAACAACTCGATTTTTTTTATTTTTAAAATTATTAAACCAAAGATCAGAAAATGCCAATATCTTAACAAATTTTTGATATTGCTTATCTTCCTTTGAGGCACCTAAGATCATTTGATCAGCAGCTAATCCACCTTTTAAAAATCTTGAAAAATTATTTTCTAGGCTAGCGCTTAGTGATATTGGCGACCAGATGGAGTACCTGCCTCCAATAGATTCAGGTAATGGGACAATGCAATTTTTATGAAAACCCATAGAAATAGCTCTTTTTAAATTAGCAGTTATGACTATTGAATTTATTGAATTTCTTTCTCGGCCTAACCATTTCAAACACGACAAAATCTCATCCGTTGATAACGATTTTGATGAAAAAATATAAAAATTCTTTTGCCCACTTAATGGTTTTAATATTGAGTGGAATTCATCTTTATCAGGCCCAGAAATAAAATAATAATTAAATTCTGATGATTCGTTTTGTGTAAATTCTTGAAGTAATTTTGGTCCTTCACGGGAACCGCCGATACCAAAAGTAATTATATTCTTATATCCGTCCTTTTTAATCCTATGGATAAACGGTTGTACAATTTTTTTAAAATTAAACTCTTTCAATTGAGGATTAATGCGATATTGGTGATGTAAAGCTGGTTTATTCTCCGTCTTATTAACAACTTCCCCACCAAAAAGATCAACTATTGAGCTCTCAATATCTAATTGATGTGAAATTTCATTAAAAATTTGAAAATGCTGAGATGAAAAATCTTTTAATAATGGTTGATAATTTAAATATTCTGATTCAAATTTAAACGATAGTTTTCTTTTTGCAATATTTCTCTTTGAGAGCTTCGTTAGTTCAGAGAACGCACTTTTAATAGATTTATTGTTAATCAATTGAATCACTAAAATTTTTTAATGCTAATGAAATATCTTCAGCTTGCGTAATGGGTCTGCCAATAACCAAGAATGTGGCTCCATTTTTGATAGCGTCTTTTGCATTCATGGTTCTTGCCTGATCATCCTCAGCTGAAATGTCTCTAATTCCTGGAGTGATTTTAATGGAATGTTTATCCAGAATTGTATTTGCCATTGCCAACTCTAATGGCGAACAAACAATTCCGTCTAAATTTGTTTTTTTAGCAAGCTTAAAAAAATTTAACATTTGATCGTTAAGATTATTGTTAAACAAAGCTAATGTATCTGATTCCTCCAAACTAGTAAGAATGCTCACTCCGATAACTTTGGTTTGAATCGTTTTAGCTGCATGCATAGCTTTTTTTAGCATGTCTTCACCACCCGATAAATGAACAGTCAACATATCAATTGAGCAGTCATGGAAGCCTAAAATTGTTTCATGCACTGTATTTGGTATGTCATGCAATTTTAAGTCTAAGAAAATTTTAAAGCCACGCTTAGAAACTTCACGAAGAAATGATTTACCCAGAGAATTAAAGACAATACTTCCAATCTTAACTCTACAAATAGCTGGATCGAGCTGATCTAGGATGATATTTGCTAATGTCAGATCATATGTATCAATTGCAACAATTATTCTCTGATTAGTCATCATGATTTAGAAGTTTTTTAGAAGCTTTGAAATGCATGATAGATGTTTCGCCTAAATAAGATTCCTCTTTAGTTTTAGGATTAATAAATCTCCTAGGCCTAATATTTTTCTTGGAAAATGAGCCAAAGCCCCTGATCTCAACTCTATTATCCAATGCAACATTATTAATAATCTCTTGAAGAATAAAATCAATACCTTCAGTAATGATATGATCGCTTAATGATGGGAACCGTCTCGATAAGTGAATTACTAAATCAGATTTATTAAAATTTTGCACCTGCTTTTTCATTACTAGTTTAAAAAGTATTTAGCCTTTGAGGTTGGACTAAACCTAACTTTACTCTTCGCTGGAATCTCAAACTCCTCCATTGTTTTGGGATTTCTACCTATTCGCTTTTTAGTTTTAAACATCTCAAAGGTACCAAATCCAGATAACTTTATATTTTTCTTAGATCTAAGAGTGACTTTAATGACTTGAAAAAATTCATCTACCAAAGAATCAGAGGTATCTACAGAGAGTTTAAGTTCTTTTTTGATTATGGTGCCTAGATCCTTTTTGGTTAAACTCATGTCCTTATTTTAGCATTCAATTTTTTTTCTAATAGTCTAAAAAGATTTTGCATAGACCGATTAATTTCTGATTCTAATAAAGATTTTTTATTACTTTGAAAAACAAACCTTAATGTCATGCTGATAAAGTTTTTTGGGATGTCTTTGCCTTCAAATGTATTAATTAAGCTGAATGAGGCTAAATGCTTAATTGCTCCATCAGCCATTAAGTTTTCAATATCTTGATAAGCAACAGATTTATTTATAACAATATTAATGTCGCGAGTTGAAAGAGGGAATTTACTAGTTTTTTTAATTTTTGGATTTTTGAAAATTAAAGAAATCTTTTCTGGATATATTTCAAATCCATAAGCAGATTTTCTGATCAGCTTCTCAGTAACAGATAGATCTATTTCACCAATCGCTGCAATCTTTTGTTTGCCAATCAATATTTCCAAGGCATTTTCATTAAATGGCGATGAGGAGTCCAGTTTTTGGAACTTAATATTTGCCAGACCTAGGGTTTGAAACAATTGTAAGATTTCTGCTTTTAATGAAAAAAAATCAA
>MDTB01181831.1_pt1 | contig 17383 bp, 11 predicted proteins | sample 811161 | NCBI WGS metagenome assembly MDTB01 (sample SAMN05326650, study PRJNA326480) | marine metagenome | isolation source: seawater | place: Mediterranean Sea | collected 2009
CTTCTAAAGGTTCTTTTGAAATTAAACAAATTGGACCTTCATATGATTTATTTAGTTCTTCATTAAAAAGATCCTTATATTTGTTCATATATAAATAAATATATTATACTGTATTTATATATATGTATAATAAATATTGGGGACCAGCCACTTGGACTTTATTTCACATTTTAGCAGAAAAACTTAATAATGACATATTAGTTAAACCAATTATTCAACTAATAAAACAAATATGCAGATGTTTACCATGTCCAGTATGTAGAGAACACTCCACGCGAATATTGCAACACTATAAATTATATCATAGAATTAATACAAAAGAAGACCTTAAACGATTTGTTTGGGAATTTCATAATCAAGTTAATATAAAATTGCACCATCCAATGTATAATTTTGAAGATTTAAATAAATATAGTAAATATTCATTGGAATATATTTTAAACACTTGGTTAAAGTATTTTAATATATTTGTAAGTGATGTTAAATTATATACTATTAAAAATAAAATTCACAGTGTAAAATTAAATACACAATCATTTATAAAAAATAATATAGATAAATTTATCTTAACATAAGTATTTATAAAGATTTTATAATAACACCATTTTTATATACGTGACATTTAAAATTTTGAGTAGTTGGCCTTGTGCACACAGCTTTATTACTTGTTAGTTCATCAAAATATAATAATGACTTTGCACCACTTTGATAAAATAATTCAAACCAACCCACAGCCCATAATATTCCTATAAGAGCTCCAACTATAGGACTCCAACTATTTTTACTACAACCATAAATATTATGAAAATAACCATCCAACACTAATAATGTTATAAAAAACCCTATAAGACCCCAATTTAATTGCGAACTAATAAACATTGGTAAAAGAACATATGTAGCAGTAAAAGCAATGAAATAACTATTATAAGAAGGAAAATTAGAAATATTAGGTATAACTGAACATATTGTTGGTAGTTCAGATATATCTCCTTTGCCATAACTACTTCCTTTAAACATCATCCAAATTACACTACCTATAAGAGCACCTCCAATATAAATAAATCCTTTTATATTTTGATTAAAAATAGAAACCATTAAAAAGAAAAATGCTAGTAAATAAGGAGACATCAAAGTTATAAAATGCATAGCTGATGAAAATGTAAAATCTACCATATATAATATTAATATAGAAATTAACTTAAATATTAAATTTATATCAAAGTATATGGCTACGATTGGTATTGATTTAGGAACAACATATAGTTGTGTAGGAATCCTTAATAATAATAATGTTGAAATAATTGCAAATGATCAGGGTCTAAGAACTACTCCATCCTATGTTGCATTTACAGAGCAAGAAAGGCTTGTTGGTGATGCAGCAAAAAATATGAGTTCAAGAAATCCTGAAAATACTATTTATGATGCTAAGCGTCTTATTGGGCGAAATTTCAGTGATGCTACTGTACAAAATGATATAAAACTATGGCCTTTTAAGGTAGTTAAAGGCGCTCAAGACAAACCAATCATTAAAGCAAAATATAAAAATGAAGTAAAAGAGTTCGCAGCAGAGGAAATCTCCTCTATGCTTTTAGTTCATCTTAAGGGAATTGCTGAAGCATATTTAGGCAAAGATGTAACAAAAGCAGTTATTACTGTTCCAGCTTACTTTAATGATGCACAGAGACAAGCAACAAAAGATGCTGGAGCTATAGCAGGACTAGAGGTTCTTCGTATTATTAATGAACCTACTGCAGCTGCCATTGCTTATGGTCTTGAAAAAAAATCGGGAAAAGAACAAAATATTCTAATTTTTGATCTTGGTGGTGGTACGTTTGATGTATCTCTTTTAACAATTGATGATGGTATTTTTGAAGTTAAAGCAACTGCTGGTGATACACATCTTGGAGGTGAAGATTTTGATAATGTTCTTTTACAAATGTGCATTAAAGAATTTGAGAGAAAGAATAGAGGAATTAAATTAAGTGATAATATTCGTGCAGTTAGACGTCTAAAGACTGCTTGTGAGAGAGCTAAAAGAACTTTATCTTCTAGTACTATGGCTAATATTGAGGTTGATAGTCTTCATGATGGTATTGATTTTACCTATAATCTAACTAGGGCTAAATTTGAGAATGAATGTGAGTATCTTTTTAAGAAGTGTATCGCTCCGGTTGAGAAAGTACTAAAGGATGCAAGTATGTCAAAAGGACATGTTCATGAAGTGGTATTGGTTGGAGGTTCGACTAGAATTCCTAAAGTACAGAAACTTCTGTCTGATTTTTTCAATGGTAAACAATTAAATAAATCAATTAATCCAGATGAGGCTGTCGCCTATGGAGCAGCTGTTCAGGCAGCAATTCTTAGTGGTGAAAATTCTGAACTTACTAGTGATCTTCTTCTGCTTGATGTTGCTCCACTATCTCTAGGTATTGAAACAGCCGGTGAGGTTATGACTACACTTATTAAAAGAAATACTACAATTCCTACAAAGAAGACACAAACATTTTCTACATATTCTGATAATCAGCCAGCAGTGACTATTAATATCTTTGAAGGAGAAAGGTCATTCGTAAAAGACAATAATAAATTAGGTACATTTGATTTACAGGGTATTCCTCCTATGCCTCGTGGTCAACCTCAGATTGAAATTACATATGATTTAGATGCAAATGGTATTCTAAATGTCGAAGCAGTAGAAAAGAGTACAGGTAAGCAAAATAAGATTACAATCACAAATGATTCAAATCGTCTAAGTAAAGAAGATATTGAAAAAATGGTAGAGGACGCTGAGAAATTCAAAGAAGAAGATGAAAAGAATAAGAAACTGATAGAAGGAAAAAATAGTCTAGAAAATTATGTATATTCTGCAAAGAATTCAATGAATGATGAATTAAGAGATAAACTAGGAGATGATGTTAGTGTAGTTGAAAAAGAGTTAGACGACGCCCTTTCATGGCTAGATGAAAATCCCAACGTAGATAATGTGGAAGTATATGAAAATAAATTAAAAGAACTTCAAGATAGGATTAGTCCTATTCTTGCAAAAGCATCACCTTGTGCTGGAGGAGCATGTGGAATGCCTTCAGAACCAAAAGAAATGAATGAGTCTAGTGAGTCATTTAATGAACCACAAATAGAGGAGGTTGATTAAACATTATAAAAAATTTGATATAATATATTTTTTAATATTAAATTATATTATATGGTTAAACGTTCACAAACTAGAAAACGGAAAAAAACAGCCACTACAAAACTAAGTGATTTAAACTATGTTAAAGAAGGAGATTTTTATGAACAAGCAGTTTATAATGTTATTTCTAATATAGTAACTAATTATGCGAATCAAGGAAAATTAGAAAAAGGATACACTAGAGATAGAGTTGATGCTATATTATCAAAATATGTAGATGAGCCCAGAAATATTGATGGTATTGTACGTGCAAAAAAATGGACGGAATATTTACTGGATAATAAATTATATGCTAAAGGTGATCATACATTTAAAAAAAGTATTTTTCAATTAAAACACATATCTTTAATTTAAAATACTAATTCAAGAACCTCTTCTATTTTCTCTACTGAATAAAATTCTATATTTGTTATTAATGAATCCTCCTTATGATTTTCCATAAATTTATCAAATGCTAACTGATTCTCTTTAGGAAATAAAAATCTTTTAACACCTGCACGTATACCTCCTAAAATTTTTAAATCTAAACCACCAATTGCAGTCACACGACCAGAGAGATTAATCTCTCCAGTAATTGCTACGTCATGTCGTATTGGTTTATTTATAAATAAGCTATATAATGCTACTGTTATAGCTGTTCCTGCTGACGGACCATCTTTAGGTGTTGCTCCTTCTGGTGCATGAACATGAACACCTTGGTTTTTTGTTGTTTCAAATCTTTCTAAATTAGTTTTTTTTATTTCTTCAGGAATTAATGACCAAGCTAAATTTTTTGCTACAGTCATACTTTCCTTCATAACATCTCCTTGACTTCCGGTTAATTTAAGTTCAAATAAAGTACTAGAAAGAATATAGCAGCACTCAATTGTAATAATTCCACCTTGACCTTGACTATTTGCCCATAAACCATTAATACGACCAACTTTACCCGTATCAAATACTTTTTGAATACGAACAGGTGTGCGTTCATTTAGATATTTTGTTACAATCATTTCTTGTGTAATAGTAATTGGATATACATGTTTTATAGAACCATGCAGTATTTCCAAATTAATCTCTCCAATTATTTCAAATAATATCTCTTTTAATTTACGAACACCGGGCTCATTCGTATATTCTTCGATTATAAATTCTATTACCTCATTATCAATAATAATATGTCCTGACAAATTCATATCTTTACAAATTGAAGGTAAAATATAATTGTTTACAATAACTATCTTTTCATCTAATCTTAAATGTTTAAATTGTATTCTATGTATTCGATCCAATAAAATACGGTCTAAACAATTAACATCATTATACGAAAATATAAAAAGCGCTTTAGATATATCCAAATCTATACCACTAAAAAACCTATCTTGAAAATGCATATTTTGTGTAGAATCTATAATATGTGTTAAAATACCTATAATCTCTCTACCTTGCTCAGTTTTACTAATCTTATCTAATTCATCTATGTAAAATATTGGATTCATTATTTTTTTTTGCATAAGAACATCAACTATCTTACCCCAATTTGAACCAACATAAGTATAATTATGACCTACTAAAGTGCTTGAATTAGGCTCACCACCAATTGCAATAAATGCAAATGGACGTGTGGTATTATTTTCTCCAATTAAACACTTTGCTATACCCTCTTTAGCAAGTGACGTTTTACCTACACCAGGTGGACCCTCAAATCCAAGAGTATATCCTGTTTGTTCTCCTGATATCCATTGACCTATAACTCTCTCTACTTGACGCTTTGCTAATTGATGACCATAAATAGCATTATCTAATATACTATGAATATTAATTAAATATTTTGATATATTTATTTTTGTTGTATTTATTTCAATATTAAGATAATAGGTATCAATGTATATATCATTTAATGAACATATATTTAATATATCTATCATTACTTTAGAATTTAAATAATATTTTTGTATAAGACTACTAACATACAATAACTTTGCCTGCTTAGATTGATTTAATTTAATATCTTCTTCATTTAAAGAATGTTTTTTTATTAATAAAATTAATTCACGAATATAATTATTTATTTTTTTTTTACTAAGAACTTTAAACTTATCTTCTAATTCTTTTAAAATTAATGTAACATTATTCAATAAATTTTTTTTTATAACTTCTTGAATATAATTTATATCAGAACATATTGGAATATTTAATGATTTTTTTCTAATTTTATCTAATAATAAAGGTATACTATTCAAAATAGGCTCACTACAAAATATACCAAATGGAATTTTTAATAATCCTTCTAAATAATGCTTTGCTTTACCACCTGAATCTTCCGGTTTAGATTTAATTTCTTTTAATTTAATCATAGCTTTTTCTTTTACATCATCACTTGTCTTCATTAATGCTATTTGTTGTTCTAAAGGGATCTTATTATAATCAAATGAAGCTAATCTATTAGTATATTCAATCGTATTTTTCATAGCTATTCTAAATCCTTGTCTAATTTTCCAAGGCAAATTATCATACAATAATTCTTGTTGTAACGAATCTATTGAATCATCATTATCATTACTTAGTAAATCATATAATAAATAAGCAATATAATGATGTTCTATATTATTAGCATATAACAATAATTTAATTAATACTTGACGTTTTTCATATAATTCACTAGCAACAAAATCTTGTGCAATTTTAGATAATGGTATAGTAATTATATATTTATAATATGTTAAAAATCCTTCTACCTTATATTTTACCTCATCTATATTATAAATTAATTTTTCTTTTAGTGTCATATTTTCAACATAAGTTACAACAGATTCATTTTCATTTTCAAAAGCAGTATTATATTCTTGTAAGTAATCATACTCTAAATTTGATAAATATAAATCATCTGCTATACACTTTATAATATATACTGATTGCTTATAATGTAATATCATTTTAGTTCCATATACACGTAAATAGAAGTCTCCTGATGTTCTGCTCATATCAAAACACTCTAATTGCTTTGAATTTTCTACAATCATTGTATCATCAATTAATTTTAACTTATTTAAATGTTTTATATATTTTTTTTTACTTTTAGGATAATATTTAAATCCTATAGGATGTAATATATCTTTAATCAATTCATATTTATTATATAATTCTAAATTTTCTATTAATTCTTTGTCTCCTAATATATATAATAAATCATAAATATTATATGTACCATATGATTTAAAAATAACTAATAAATCATTTTTTATATCATTTATTTTTTCAGAATTTAAATCATCTAACTCATTGCATTGATCATAGAGTAATTCTAATGCTCTAACACAGATATTTACGTCATTTATAGTAAATAACTGATGCTTTTTATATAACTGACATGCCCTAATAGTATTTTTTATTATTTCCTTATAATAAATTAACATAATATTATATTAATATTTAAAATTTACATAATTTATTATATAATGGGAATTCCAGCATATTTTTCACACATTATTAAAAATAATCCTAAATTATTACAATCAATACATTCTATTAATATTCATCATCTATTACTAGATAGCAATTCTATTATCTATGACTGTATTAAAGAACATACTGAAAATGAAATTATTCAAGAAGTATGTAAAAAAATAGACTATTATATTACTCTTTTTAAACCATCTAAATCAGTCTATATTGCTTTTGATGGTGTAGCTCCTGCTGCCAAATTAAAACAACAAAAAGAACGACGAACAAAAAATTACTATATTAAACAATTGACTAAAACAGACGGTTGGAATAGTGCCGCTGTAACTCCAGGTACTCAATTTATGAATACCTTATCAAAAAGTATTCATCAATATTTTAAACAAAAAAAAACTACTAAAAAAATAATTATTTCAACTAGTACCGAAAAAGGAGAAGGTGAACATAAATTATGTCAGTATTTACGTGATAAACATTGCTTACATGACAATGTCGTTTTATATGGATTAGATGCAGATTTAATTATGTTAGGATTAATTCATATCCGATACTGTAAATCTATTTATTTATATAGAGAAACACCAGAATTTATAAAACAAATTAGCAAATGTTTAGACCCAAATAAAGAATACTTCTTAAATATACATATATTTAAAAAAGAAATATTAAAGCAAATGAATACAGAAAAAATTCAAGCCAATTATCAAAAAAATAGATTATATGACTATATTTTTTTATGTTTTTTACTAGGTAATGATTTTTTACCACACTTTCCTGCAATAAATCTCAGAAAAAATGGCATGAATACTATACTTGAATGCTACGAAAAAACTATAAAAAAAACCAATAAAAGTATTATTTATAAAAACACTATTCAGTGGCCATTATTTAAAAAATTTATTTACGAACTTGTTAAAAATGAAGAAACATTAATTAAACTAGAACATAATAACAAAATTAGTAAAATATATAATTCATGGACTATAGAAGAAAAAATTAACCGATTACCCCAGTATAATAAAACAACTGAACAAATTATACAAGTAGGCAAAAATGGCTGGCAAGAACGATATTATCAAGAACTATTTTTTTTAGACAAAACATCAGAAATATGTAAATCTATTTCTTTAAATTATTTAGAAGGGTTAGAATGGACTTTTAAATATTATACTACCGGTTGTTGCAACTGGGACTGGTATTATAAATGGAACTATCCTCCACTATTACAAGACTTATATTATAATATTCCAATAAAATATAAACAATTTATTTATGAAAATAATAACGCTATTCATCCTATTATACAATTAGCATATGTTCTACCCCAAGAATATTATTATTTAATTCCCAAAAAATATCACAAAAAATTATTAAAACTAAATAAATCAAACCCCGAATTTCAATGGGCATTTTGCCAATATTTCTGGGAAGCACATATTATATCTAGTTCAACTAGTATTAAAGAATTAGAAAAAATATTAAATATTTAATCTATTATTAAGATATAATGGAAAAAAAAGTATATTTAGAAATTCAATCCAAAGAACAATTTCATGAAATTTTAAAAGAAAATCCTAATTATATTATTATTAAATTTACTGCCACATGGTGCAAACCATGTCAAAGAATAAAAAATCAAGTCAATAGATTTTTTTTAAATAGTCCAAGATCCGTATTATGCTTTGATTTAGACGTAGATGACAATTTTGAAATTTATAACTATTTCAAAAAAAATAGACGATTAAATGGTATTCCAGCGCTATTTTTATATAAAAAAGGCAATACTAATTTAATTGCCGATGAAAGTATTACTGGAGCTAGTTCTAAAGCATTAGAAAATTTTTTTAGTAAAGTAATATAATGAATATTTCTTTTTTATTAACTTTTGTAAATATTACAGATATTAATAACAATTTATATGATCTACGATATTTTGAATTTAATAGTACTAAATTATCTACAAATGAATTAAATTATATTATATGGAATAATTTTTCTAGTTTATTTAATGATAAATCATTTATTACAATGGATGATATTATCTATACAGTTGGTATAGAAAAAGAATCATTAATTAATTTATTTAGGCTAATTACTTCTAAAAACTTTATTGATTATAATAATTTTAGTGATTTTTTAAATAAAGTTCATGACCATGATTATATTAAATTAATTAAAAATATTCCTAATGATAATCTCTCCACACCTAGCGATTGGTCATCTATAGGTTCTGATTATGATTCTGATGATAGTATTATCAATATTGAAGATAATATTAAAATAAATATTCAAGAAACCATAGAAAATCCTATATCACCTCAACCAAAACAATCCACGAAATCTGTTGTTAGTCTCGGCAATAAAAATACTTTACTTAATACTGGTGATTTATCTATAGACAAATTGTCACCCAAAACTTCTTCAACAGAAAAAATTATTTCTGAACAACCTAATCCGGTTAAATTTTATGATCCTAATTCAATTCCTAAACCCAAACCACGAAGCAAACCCAAATCACGTTATCATTTTTGTCAATTTGAATATAGCTCAGAAAAACAACATTCATGGTATATAGAATGCTTCTTATATATACATAACTGGTTTACTACACAAAAATATATAGGAGTTCCAAATTGGATTAAAAAATATTTTTAATATATATGGAAACATTAGATCTAAATATTAATCACTATGAATTATCTGATATATTAAAATTATTTAATATATCACATAATTTTAATGCAACAGACTTAAAACATTGTAAAAAACAAGTGCTAATGACTCATCCAGATAAATCTAATCTATCCAAAGATTATTTTTTATTTTTTAGTAAAGCATATAAAATATTATATACCATTTATGAATTTAAAAATAAAAATACAAACTGTCCAACTAGTTATCGAGATATTTTAAATACCGATGATGATAAATCCAAACAAACTATTATTAATGAATATACTAAAAATAAAAATTTTCATAAATATTTTAATGAAGCATTTGAAAATACTCGTTTAGAAAATGATTTTGACAAAGGCGGATATTCTAACTGGCTTAAAACAGAAAATATTATACAATTAGATAAAACAAGTAGTCGCAATGATGCTATATTAAAACATAAATTAAGTATCATTCGTCAAGAAACTGTAAAAGAATTAAATACTAATACAAATACAAATATTATAGGTTCTAAACCCGAATTCTATTCTGCACCTATTTTTAGCAAACTCTCTTATGATGATGTTATGAAAGCTTATTCCGAAACGTTGATTCCAGTTGATGAAAGAAATATTAATCGCAAATACAATACTTTTGAGGAACTCAAATGTGCCAGAAATAATCAAAAATTAGATATTCCTACCATGCAACAATCATATTCTATATTAGAAAAAAAAAACAATTCTGAACAAGAATTAGCAACTATTCATGCATACAAATTAGTAAAACAACAGCAAGAAGCTAGTAAAAAACTAGAAGAATTTAATAAACAATTTCATATACTACAATAATATAAATACTTTAGAAAATTAGTTCATAAATATATAATTTTTATTAAAAATAAAATTATATATTTATTTAGTGTTTTTTATATCTTTATTTACTTACAGGAGGTTCTACATTTTTTACTCTTATTGCTGTATTATATTTATAATTACCAGCAAAACCTCTGTCACCAAGTTCTCCCCAATTTCCTCCTTTTTCATTACTACCACAGTACGGAGGGTTCGCGCCACTGCAGTTGTTTTTTCTCCAAGAGTTATTTGTCTCGATGCACCCAGCTTTTAATCTGATATTATCCCGTGTATTGCTTGTTGCAGTGTTCTTATTTACTTCAGGAGTTGCACTAAGGGCTGCTGAGTGTTGTGTACAATTATTAAGTGTATCATGTCCTAATCCTTCATTAAGCACTCCATTTTCACCTGTCCATAATGGATTAAATTCTTTTCTTTTACAAATAGCTTCATATCCAACAGGTATATTGTTAATGCTAGACCTGCCATTTAGTCCATCTTTGCCGACAGTGCCTGCTTTCCACGCGAGGTATTCAGTTACCTGAGAACATGTACGTGGACATATTGTCCACCATTTCCGTGTTTCTCCATTATTCCATCGTTCTTTATTACGTGGGTCACACAATGTGGCAATCCTACTCCAGGAATCCGCCTCTGTACTACCTATTGTTTTGCATTGTGAGTGATCTTGGCATAATTCAGGATTAAATCTTGGTTCTGCACAGTTACGACATGAACGCCTACATTTACGACCCCATCCTTTCATTGATGATTCAAATTTATCTATATCGGGGTTTACAGTCATATGCCAATCACCACAATCTTGTCCCACTTTAATAGTTGTTCCTCCACTACTATTATAGTTAATAAACTTGCATTGGTCGTCTTCATTATTGTCCGTTAAATTCTCTCCATCGTTAAGACAATTATATGTTGGGAAATCCTTATCGCATGCTTTTATTATGTTTTGCCTGTTTGCAAGTTTATCAGACGTTGCAATTTCGCCTGGTTTACATCCTATCATTGTATAAGGAGATTCTGATTTCTTAGCTGGCTGTCCAGCGCTATCCACACCTTCATACCAATAAACTATATCCATAAGATTATTTAGATCCTTATTTGAATCATTACCAATTGTAGTACAACGATGATATCCTCCCCAATTATATTGGCGAATTGCAGAAGCATCAGATGCACCAAAAAATTTATTTAGTTTTTTATATCCATCTTTTGCAGTAAAAACTGAAGCTTTCCCTTCTTCATACTCAGTTATTCTATTAATATCTAGTAAATTGTTCATCGTCTCTATTTGACACTTTGGATCACCACAATTATTATCTCGCTCATAATTGATATTGTTTTTGCAATTAATATATATTTTTCCAGTTTCACTATGATCCGTAATATCATCTTTCGTTGGGTCTTCACATACTCTATTACATACGGGTGACCTCTCCATCCATTTTTCAGTTGCCGGATTATATACTGGTCCTTGTCGCATCTCACATGTCATATCATTACATAAGTATTTCTTTATGTTAGTACATTTATTTTCTCCAAGCTTTTTGCCTTCTTCCTCTGCCTTTTTCTTCATTTCTTCTTCCGCATCTTTGTAAGTGTTAAATTTTGTACATTTTATTGGTTCAGGGGGGTCTACACATTCATCCATTGGAGGCAATCCCTTACATGATACTACAATACTACTTCTATTCTCAACTGCTGAAATTATATTATCTTGATTATATGAACAAGTTTTTGAATTATTAAATATAATACCTTTAGCACTATCCGCACACGGTAGTACCGGATCAACTATATCTTTATTTTCATCTTTTTCATCACCTATATCTATATTACACTTTTGTTTTAATATATAATGATATACATCACCGGGGCCCTTATGTCTCAGGATACTAGGTAGCTCATCCTGCTCTTCTTTCGTGAGAGGTATTAATTCATCCACTTTTGAAGTATTTGGTATATCATCTATATTAGTTAATGGATTTACAATTAAAGGACATCCATGTTTTTTCCTACGTAACTCTATAATGGCGTCATCTTTACTTCGATCTAGTTCTTTAATGCCAGTTGGAACAGTCTCTTCACAATAATTGAATGCATTCGTATAATCTATGGTTTCTTTATTAGTATATTTATCCATAGTATCTTTCATAATATTAGCAAACTCTATTTCAGAATCATTTTCTCCAGTGATACCCCAATATCCCATACCTCTAAATTGTAGCTTATTTTTTAAAGGCGGTGGTGGTGGGTCGGCGCAGTTAATGCATTTGAGGTCGTCACAATCAGAGTGAACTGAGCATTTTTTACTTTCGTCCGGGTTAGTGCATGCATTATTATAATCGGTGCCGCAGTAATATTCCTCATTTGATGGAGTTACATCAAAACTATTAATTAATGGAGTTGGTTGTTTTGCAGCAAATGCTAGTGAATCTAGTGATTGTACTATTTCAGTAATATCTATTAATGGTTTATGTTGGATATTCGCACCATCATCATACTTACTTTTCTGTCGCTCATTCTTTGGTTTGCTATCTTTATCATTCCAATTAGTTCCTAAATAACATTTAGCTTGTCTTACCAAATAGAGTTTTTTGTCAGAAGTTGGGACAGTAACTTCAATTTCAGTATCTTTTGCCCAGGATGGAGGTCCGCACGTTGAAGCATCTCCACCAGCATTATTGTTTGTAAAACCTACGACATCGTATAAGTTAGATAATAATATAATTGTTTTGTCTAAACCAACAGTATCATTTATATTACTTAAAACCTTTTTGAAATTTTCTTGAATGGTATCATTACATATACCACTCATATCGTTGTACCCAGGAAGAATGAAAGGGGCCTGATTATAAGCTTGAATTCCAACAAAATCTATAATATTACTAATATCTTTTAGTCCTTTATTATAAAGATTTGGTTCCTCAAAATGTGATATAAAAGGTACAGTTGTTATTAACTTAGTACGTTTATCCGGATTTAATGAACTATTTACTTCTTTCATAACTTCAATAATAACATTACTAATATCAGTTGCAAATGAATCATCGATACCTGGTGGGATCTCTACTTTAGAATCTATATTAGCGGTTGTCTTAAGGGCAAATTGCGTATGGTCAAAAGAATAATCTATTTCATAGTCAAAATCTACTCCATCATATCCTAGATTATCTTCTTCTGATAAGTCAGTAATTAATGGATTATCAATATAATTATATTTATTAGACCGTCTATCTTCAAGATTACTCTCAAGACCTGAACTGGTATAGGGGGTGCCACTATATAATAAGTCTTTTTTACAAGTTTTTGCATTTTCCTGGTTAGTACTATCCGGATTATTTACCATACTTACTATATCATCGGATAGGAACTTTACAATATCTTTTCTAATTTCCTCTTGGCCTTTTTCGTCGGAATCCTTATATGAATTATTATAGCCTTTTTCATTGATGTAATATTTTATCTGTTCCGCTAAAAAGTTAGTCTCTTGTCCCGCACCACTGTAGATTGGGCAACAGCCTAGATTTCTTCCTCCGTAAGATAGTAATACTTTAAGTTTACCGTGTTCATCCTTCTCTTTTAATCGTTTAATAAATGTTGAATGTGAAGTCCATGCTAGTTCATCATTTATTTTGGGAGCATTGGGATATGCTGCAGTAGTGTTACTACATAAATAGGGATTTCCGGTCCCAGTTGGTGGTGCACCGTCTATTAGATATGGTATAGCGAAGGATACTAAAGCAATATTAATTTTGCCAGTGCGCACCTTCTCGTCCCAATTTTCTAGGGCTGTGGCTGTCCATGTTTTCCAATTAGTAAGATATACCATTGTAACATTATCATCACTAATAAGAGTTTCAACATAATATATTATTTCTTCTAATTCTTCTACAATCTCTGTAATAATATGATTTCTTGCAAAAAAATTACGTCCATTCTTGTCTCGGTAGTCATAATTTTTAACGCAGTCGTGTGACAAACGCATATCAAATTCATATAAATTTTTTTTTGATGAAGCATGCTGTATAGTAGTTTTCACCATTTATATTATATATTTATATAAAAATTTTTACGAAATAATTAACTTAGATCCTAAAATATTTAATTAACAATTTCACATACTATAATAATATAAATACTTTAGGAACTAAGTTAATTATTTCGTAAAAATTTTTATATAAATATATAATATAAATGGTGAAAACTACTATAAGAAATAGTGGAAATAGAATTTTATATGAATTTGATAAGCATTTGTCACATGACTGCGTTTCAAACTATAACTATCGAGATAAAAAGGGGCATAACTTTATAGCAGGTGACCATATTATTATGGATATTGTAGAAGAATTAGAAGAAATAATATATTATGTTGAAAGTAAATTATCCGATGAAAATACTACAATGGTATACCTTCAAAATTGGTCACATTGGTCGGAACTAGGACTTAAAAATTGGCATGCAAATTCAGAAAATATTGACATAGCTTTAGTATCTTTTCTTGTACCATATATAGGTCTCGAGTGGCCCAAGAAAGAATTTTGTGAAAAACCAGTTTCTGCAGTTCCAACAGCACCTAATAATGAATGGAATTCTCATTCAGGATTTATTGATGAATTAAAAAAAAATAATCCCAATCTTAAAGTATTAATATCTTATGGAGGAGCCGGACTAGGCTGTTGTCCTGGACAGCCCCCAGAACAGCAAACAGGAAACTTTTTAGCTGAACAGATTAAACATCGTGTGAAGTTGCGCGATTTCCAAAAGGCCTATGATTCAGAAGATGAAAGCGGTAAAGCACGTGTAGTAAATAGAGTTATTGAAAATCTATCCTATGAAATAGCAGAGTTCGTAGTTGCTCCTGATTATCAGAACATAGAAGCAAGTAGTTATTGTAGAGAAGACATTGTATATGATATAAACACTCCATATACAACTTCTAATCTTAGAAATATAGAATTCCAAGAAACTAAAACTAATTTTAATATGAGCAAAAGTCTTCAACTAGCACAACTAGCAGAACCTGGTCCTAAATCCTGCACAGAAGGCGGCCGCATACCTATACCTATAAACGAGCCGAACAGGCGGCGGTGTGATGAACTGCCGTCGTACAGCCTGAATTGCGAATCGTTCTATGATTTAGATAAAGAACAATTATGTAAATTAGATGGTTCTGCATGTATTGAAGGAGATAAATGCTCCGCACCAACACCATATGATGGTGTTGATTTTGATTATGAAATTGATTTTGATTTTACACACATGGTATATGCTCTTACTAACACTGCTAAGTCATTCCAGAGTCAGGACCAGATATTGGAAAAAATTCCTCCTCTTAGTGATGCTTTTGCAAGAGATCTTAGTAATGTTATTATTAGAGTTATGAGTAAAGTAGACACCATCTTAAATCCAAAGACACAAGAGCAGCGTAATAAAATAATATCAACTGTACCTTTTTTAGCGCATTTTGAGACATCAAATCTATTTAATAAAGGACTAAAAGATATTAGTAATAGTATAGATATTGTTGGAATTCAAGTTTACAACAGTGGCCCTTTTATTCATCGCGGCGTACAGGGTGCAGATGGTATATGTCACACAAATGGACAAGAAGCTTTTACAGAAGTTTTGCGTAATATAAATGATACGGTTGGATTAAATAAAACAATTTTATTATTAGCTAATAAGCCTGAAGGTGTAGGTACAACACTAAATAATGCAGGTGGTGGAAAAAATGCTTGCAGCATCGCATCTTGGGCACCTGATATAGAATTAGAACCTATTAAACTTGAGGATGGTACAAATCTTTACTTGAAAAGAGATGCAACTTGTTATTTAGGAGGAACTTGGAATAATGTATCTACCGAACCAAAAAATGACCGGCAAAAAAATAGATATGAAACGCCTGGTCATAAAATTAGACATAAACCATTAATAGAACTTGATGAGCTTGTGCAATCATTTAATTCACTAGCACATAAAGTCCGAAACCCATCTAGTTATAACTTTAGTGTAACTCCATCTAATGAGGAATATTACTGCGGCACCGATCATAAGATTGCATGCAATGATAAAATACTGCCTTGCAAACCAAAGGAGGGTTGTGGCGAAGGACTGACATGCTTTAAGTGCCCTGCTCCATCACCTGGCCCATCACCTGATCCTACAACAGACAAGCTACAATTTAGAGGCATGGGATATTGGAGTATTGCTGGGGATGATGGTATAGTTGATGTACCTGAAGGAAAACTTAACCATACAGAGGAAATAAAATTTGCTTCAGATATTAAACAAATTTTAAAAAATAGTAATAATTATAAAACTAGCGATTTTGAATTTAAGTATTGTGAAGATATAGTTCCAACTGGTATTACAGAGCTAGATAATAGTAAAGATGAAATCATTACAGATTTACTAAAGAAAAAACATGGATGTCCTTTAATTGTAAATGAGCTAACTAACATTAATGATATTGGAACAGGAGGAGAAGGTAAAAAGAAAGGAAATGAAATTACATTCACTATGGAGCAGGTAGCCAAATATGTTAGTGAGTTAAAGAGTGACCCAATTAAAATATATGCAAAGATATTAAAAGAATCCTGTAATATAGATATAGGTGAAGATGGTAATGTGCTACCGTGCCCTCACGTGCCAAAAAGTATAATATTTGAAAATACAAGTACTAACCCATGTTCATATGATAATACTAACATTAATAGTGCAGCAACTAATGAAAATGGTATTGTAGTACGATGTGATGGTGATAGTGATACTAATTTATGCGAGTTCTCGCCTGATGCTCATGGTACCTACAAAGTAGCTGCAGGACAGCACTGCGCCATAATTACCAGAAAAGTCTGCGGTGAAGAAGCAGCAAAGAAATGTGTGAATTCATTTGCTAACTGCACCGCTATTTGCAACCCTGAGGCCGTCTGCCCCAATTTACAGGTGGGGATGGAGATTAAGTACGACTGCTCGCTGACCGGCAAAAACTGTTAAGAACTCATAGTGCAAGTATATTAAGTATAATAATAAGCGAAGACTAAAATAAATAAAGATATAAAAATATAAAGCGCACAAATTTTATTTTTATAATATAATTATTATATATATTTATATTATAAAAGATGGGGAAAACTACTATAAGAAATAATACAAACAACATGATATTATATGAATTTGATATACATTTATCACATGACTGCGTAAAAAAAAACAACTA
>MDTB01063578.1_pt1 | contig 17382 bp, 20 predicted proteins | sample 811161 | NCBI WGS metagenome assembly MDTB01 (sample SAMN05326650, study PRJNA326480) | marine metagenome | isolation source: seawater | place: Mediterranean Sea | collected 2009
TAAATATTAGCTTTTCAAATTGCTATTAAGATAAAGGAAAACTATCAGCCATCGCCATCCTCGTCTTTCGTCTTCGACCCGACATCAATCCCAGTAACGTTCCCTTCATCGTCAGCGACGGGAGTGAGTAATAGACGATTTACAAAACCAACGATCGCAATAGTCATATAGTGCGCCATAGCCTTATCAGGATTTCCAGTGGAGTCCATCTCTTCCATTCCAACAATAACTCTTTGAGCTAAAGCAGTGGAAAGATCTTGATACAGCTGGTTTACGGCGTGAATTTCAAATGTGCCATAGTCACTGGCGCCCGCTGAACCGACAGGTAGCTTAGATGAAAATCCAGATAAGTCCCTGGTAAAAAGTGGTATCTCTGCTGTCACGGCTGGGGTTGCGTCACCGAGTAAACCGTCTGTACCGGGTATCTCTTGAGCTTCCATCGCATCGACGACGACTTCTGACTGTACAATGTCTTTGGCATCCGCTGTAACAATTTCAGACAGTGCCTTAACTGGCGGGGTGGATTCCGGTTCATCTGTATCGAGTTGCGTAGGTTTACTTGTGGTTGTGTTTATACAAATAATATCAGGCATTTTTACTCTCCAAAAATTCTTTCTGATGCGATAGGAGGATAATTGTTGTCATGAGCAGCTTGTATTGCGTCTAGCTTCGGTTGCTGGACGTTCATCCAATTCTTTTGTATCGCAGCCATTCCTTTCATGATACTCCACGCTCCCCCCAAAACACCATTGCTGCCAAGAACAAACTGGAAACCACCGCTGCCGCCGGTCGCTGCACCCATATCCATGGCATTTGCATTATTCTCAATTCCTGTTGCAAGCTTTTCATCACTTGCTATAATCGCATCTACAAGCGCTTGGGCCCAGGTCAAGAAATCAGAATATCGAAGATATGGCTCTGTACCGCTATCTCCTTGTCCTGATAGTCGGGCGTCTCCTGAATCTGGGTTACCAAGTAAAATCTTTGACCCAGTTATCTGGATCGTTCCGTCTGGCATCATATAAAGGGCTGCTAGATCCTCACCAGCAACCCCCTCCTTGATTAGTCTTATAGAGCCATTGATATCAGGGGCGCCATCAGGAAGACTACTATCAACGTCAGAATCTGACCTTCTAGCAATAATACGAAGCTCATCTGATTTCAAGACGATCGCAGATGATGTCATCCCTGCTTGTGCATCAAAATAAGATGAGTCGGCTGTGACATTACCTTGTGTCGTGCTGGTATTTAGCACTGTTGCAGAAGTCCCAGCTTGTTCATCGATATGAAACTCTTTGTCTACTAGCGTTTTCATTGCGACGTATATGCGGGAAGCGTCATGCTCGAAATCAGGATCACCCTCACATGGGTCTGTTCTTCTATTTAATTCTTCTTTCGCAGTTTGGTTTCCAAGCGGATTTTTATTTGTTTCTGGATATGGCTCACGGCCTGTTACTTCATCGGTATCGATTGGCTCTGTCTCAACTGTTCGACAAGATGTTAGCTCAGGGTCGTCCAAGACATCACCGCCAAGAAATCTAAAGTCATACCTTCCGCGGCCTGCTACAATGTCTATCGCGCCCCATCCACCTTGAGCAGCTATCTCTATTTCATCACCATTTCTCGTTGCAGATGATTCATTTGGAAGGTTCGGTAATTTTCGCTCTGCGTCTGCATCTGGATGTGACCAACCCCTGTCTTCACCCAAGCAAATAAGCGTATTGTTAGAACCCTGAAAGACCAAGTCTCCTGGTCGCTTTGTAAATCTCGGTACTGGCTCTGGAGTAAAAGATAAATACGCAAGTGACGTGTTAACAATATCTTCGTAAGCGGCTTCGGGAGGCTCACCCTTTAGAGTAGATGCGTCAACAGGACCGGGTCCGTTTGGAAATCCGTAAACTTGTAGCTCTTCTGTCTCTTCAGATGTTTCTCCATCTTCTTGCTCTGACGTCGCCCTATCTGCTTTCTCGCTTGTTGATTCCTCAGGTGCTTGACCCACTAGAGCTCTGTCACCGTGTGTATAATTCGTGTCGTCAACTTGGTCTGGAGCAGGAATCCTGCACATCCAATACATAACGTTTTGTGTAACATCTGGTGAGTCAGATATAACCCAAACCTGTTCTCCGGGCTTAACAGGAAAACATAGGTGGGGAGGAAAGAATGGGTAACACAACACACCAACTACTCCAATATCTTCTTCCTCCGCGTTGTCTTCCTCTGTTGGTTCGGGATCGGTATCCTCTTCTGGATCCTCAACAGGCTTGGCATCAGCAGACCTCTTATCTGACCCAGCTGTGGTGAGTCGAGCGATAACAGTATTTCTTGGTGCAGAATCTAGAAGCTTAGGAGATGTAATCATCGTTTGCAGCTCTTCATATTCCTCAGGGGAATATGCAGATAGGTCGTATAAGACCTCAACGACTACTGCACGCTGTAGTACACTAGTTGGTGCTGCGGTTGCATCAGCTCCTACGGTATCAGATATATCTGCTGTATCGTTATTAAGCTTTGCTACAGCATCGGTTCCTGATCCTTGCGCCATGGCTAACCTCCGCCTTGAATTTCTGAGAATAGGTCATCGGCATTTATGGCGTTATGCTCACTCTCAGACTTAGAAATTAATTCTGCCAGCTTTAATAGCTGGTCATTTGATTTATTCATTCTCTCAAGATACTTTGTAAGTGTAGAACCAAGAGTTGCATGTTCAGTCGTCCCCTGGCTCATTGTTGTATACGCCTCAACAAAAAGAATATGCGCATTCTGACGGTCCATAATCGCATTTTGATAGATCTCTCTCCACAAAAGCTTCTTTTTTGAATCCGCATGCTCGATCTTTGAAAGCACTTCTCCGAATTCTTCAACCTTCTTCTTTGCTTCCTCGATACCCTTAAGGGAATCTTCAATATTCTTCGACATTCTTCACCTCAAAATAAATCTACAATTCTAGAGTCATGCACGATATCCTTATATTGTTTTCTGATCTTTGACATAGCAACCGATAGCTGCTTTGAAGTCAATCCAGATATCTCTCTAACATATACATAGATGGCTCTCTTATTTAAGAAGTCCAAATTATCAACATTTTCGAATACTTGCCTTATCGCAGCTATACAAATCTTCTCATTCTCTTTTGTAACTCTTTTTGCTATCTCTTCTATAACTTCCATGATATTACCTCGAAGCTCACGGGCTTCAAGCTCATCTTGTGGAGATTCAACGACCTTACTGTTTGCGATTGCATGACGATCTTTTGCAGATAAAGCTGTCAAATCTGATATCGAAACGTGTCGTCTATCGTCTTTTTTCGCATTTCTACATCTGATTATCAGCCAGTTTTTCGCAACTACATTGAAGTAAGAAAATGCTTTCGTACCTCGAGCAGGATCCCATTTATAAATCGTTTCGTATAAGAATGTGACACAGTCACATTTCATAGAGTCGATAGATTCATAAGGAGAATTAAACCCATACACGAAGATTAAGCTCTCTGACAATTGTTCAAATGCAGGTAATATCTTTTCTTTGTAAAGCAGCTCTCTTTTTCCAGCATCTTCTTCAGCTTGATACTCCTCAATCGCAGCTTGAGTATCTTTGTTGAAGTACATGTTTCTTTTTTTGCCTGGGTTACGGCGTATTATTCTTTTTTTACGCTTCGTTGCCATCCTGGTCTACCTCCTCTGGGGCCTGCTGAATACCGTCTTTCGTCATAATATTCGCAATTTGCAATATGGCGCTACGTGAGCTATGAATGTCTTGAACAACTCTTCTAATTTCTGCACTATCGGACCAGATTGGAATCTCTAGAACCTTAGATATTGATTCATATCGAGTATCTAAAATGTCTAAACACTCTTCCAAAGAATCTTCCATCCTTAAAATCAAAAGACCAAACTTTATTGAGAAAAAAGTCCCCAGCAAAGCTACAGTCGATGATAACATCGTAGTGATCAGTAGTATGACTTCAAGCGTTGTCAAACAATCTCTCCCACAAATCGTTATATTGCGTGATTATAGAATCGAGAGAATACTCTTCTCTCAATTTTTCCGCTCCATCTTTTGCCCACTGTTCTGGTAGATCTGGAGATTTTCGAAATTTACTTATTCTTCTCTTAAATGATTCTTCTTTTACGTCAACCCATGATGATCCCTCGACCCAAACACGACCGTCAAGCTTTGCTTGAGGAACCTCTGCTAGCTTGTAGTCAACTGGTAAAAACTTTATTTTCTTAAGAAAGTCCAAGTGTCCTGAATAATTTGTCGCAATAACAGGTAGAGCGCAAACAGCAGCATCTAAGATTGGAAGTCCCCAACCCTCTCCTCTTGTAGGAGCCAGTAGCGCTTTAATCTTTTCATTCTGGAATAAACGAGATATTTCATTCTTATCCATCAAGCCATGAGCAAGATAGAACCTTGGGTACTTTCCGGGGCGAATCTCTTTTAACAGCTGGTTGAATAGGCTCTTTGTACGTTGTCTATCAAGGGTGGTCATTCTTCCCATATTGGTCTTTACAACAATTCCAACATTAGGATCATCCTTAAATTCTTCTGCAAACCATTTTAGACCCCAAAAAGTGTTCTTTCTATCTGTCTCTGGATTCTGACCTGTAAGCTGGCCAAATAAAAGAAAGTTAAAAGAAGTTGGCAAAGAAGAAATCATATTGTCTATATGGTTAGATCCTTGAGTCTCCTCAAAGCCGCAGCTATATGCTTCGCCCACAGCCGATATATGATCTTCTGGTAATCCGCATCTTACAAATACATCTCTTGAAAATGTACTTGGCACTATGACATGATCCATAGCTTTGCAGCGCTCGACCCAATCTTTAGAGCATATAGTCCCTTCGACACCAGCTGTTATACCAATATTTTTTCTAGCTAGATTAGGTGTCCATTCATCAGGCAGTTGTATTTGTAAAGATAGGTCAGGCATCATGTGCTCTGGAAATGGGTGTGACCTCTGCATGATTTCACCTATTAGTCCATCTTCTGCGTTGGTGTCAACATGATACGTGCATATACCCCACGGAACGATGAGCACCCTTACGTTCCATCCCTTTGATAGCGCCCAAGCAAAAACCTGCCTTGAGTGGACGCCATATCCTGTGGTACTTAAAAGCGGACCGACTATTATAACGTTCATCCTTCTAGCTCCTTAATCTCAAAGCGAGGGGTATACCTCTTTCCTTCTTCCCATTCATCACATAGCTTAGTAAGTGTTTCATCCCACCTTGATATCGTAGTATCCATGTGAAACTCATCCGCAACATAGCTTTTAACTTTTTCACTTAGAGCATTTTTTTCTTCTTCTGGCATCTGGTATAATTTCAAAATTGCGTCAGCAGCGTCTTCGACGCTGGAATAGTCTTCGTAGATATACGGGACACCTTGAGACCCCACAAGAGTCTTAGACTTAATATCTAGTGCGACGCCGTTTTCGGATCCGTCGCGGTGGTCAACAACTTGTCTAGTAAGTCCACCTGTCTTTGAAGCGATTATTGGATTTCCAACTGACATTGCTTCTAACGTCGCTAGCCCAAACCCTTCGGCATATGCTATATTAATACAACAGTCTGATATGTTGTGAAGAATATTCATTTTTTCAAAATCTACACGCTCAGGGGAAAACATTACCCTGTCAATAATTCCCAATTTTTCTGCAACAGCTATTAAATTAGGACCCTCTTGATCGTTCGGGTCAGTATGCATTAATAAGATCGCATCATCTCTATTTTCGATCTTGTCTAAAAATAACTTCCATGCCCACAATACATCGCCCGGGCGCTTTCTTTTTGCATTTCTATTAACCCAAAAAACAGTGAATGCATTTCTGTTGTGAGCGCCGAGTATTTTTTCTTTCCATGTTTTTTTCTGAAATTGTGACATAGGGAAAAATAATTCTTCAGGTAAAGCGTGGGGTATGAAGTTTGTCTTTTCAGGAAACTTCTCTTTTACAATATTGTATGTTAGGTATGAATGACAGTTTATCAAATCAGTAGCTTCGTAATACCCATCATTAAAATCAGGACGAGGGTAATTGTCCCAAACATGCCAATAAGCAATCGGGCACACTTGGTGGACTTCATCTTCCATTTCCCACAGCCACACAAAGAATCTTGGATCGGTAAAGATAAGCACCAGGTCAGGCTTTTCTGTCGCAATTGCAACCCTTAACATGTTTGGATCGCCGAAGCCATCAATCGGCTTAATAATAAAGTCTTCATGCAACTGAACAATATCATAGTTATCGTGCTTCAATGCAGCACCGAATTGTCTAATAGACCATTTTCCGGTTGCTATCAAACCATTTGCCAAAAACCTCGACTGACATCCGACGCCAGAAGTGCTTAAGGCATGATCTGATAACATTAGAATCTTACGTTTCTTCATTTATCCCTCTATTTCTAGTGACCATACGCACAATAATCATAACAGACATTTTCATCCAGTATATGATTTCACCCTGGACAAGCAGGAGTATTCTTAAATTCGCAAAAAAGACATGACTTTCTATTTTTCAAATAAATGCCTTTCCGGACCATTTTCACCATTGTGCGTAGTATCTTTATTGCATTTTCCTCTGCCTTTGGACCGACAGAGACCTTGACTAGTTCGCAAACTTCACCGGGCTTTCCACCACGCTTTAGTAAGACAAAACCGCACTTGACTTCTTTAATATCAAGTCCATTCTTTTTTCTCCAAAATGACTTATACAACGCTATCTGAGCCCAGGTTAAAATGTCACGCTTTTTGCTCGCGTACCATCCTTTGTCACCCGCTGTTTTCCAGTCAATAACGTAATAGTAATCTTTCCCTCTTATCTTAACCTTTATTAACGCGTCAATAAAGCCTTTAAAGAATATTTCGCCATCAGGATAGTACTCGTATAATTGCTCTTCAGCAGAAATTACTTCATAGTCTCCAAATTCTTCTTTTAGAAAATCTGGTAACTCAGATAAAGCAGTTTCAGCATACTCTAACCACTCAAGAATAGGAGGATATGGCTTAGGCTTCCAACCTTGTGATTTTCGATATGCTGCGTGGTCGTCATTAAATTTCTTAGTCTCAAAGCCATGTTTCTTCCATTCGCTTTTTATTTTTTCAAATACAGCGTCTTTATCCATGGTCCCTGTTTTAAGAAAGTTCTCTATCCCATCATGGACTGCGGTACCATAGGACAAGTATGGGGATGGCTCATCTACACCTAACTTATCGATGTATAAAAGCCTATGTCTATAGGCGCACTCTTTCCACGCTCGAACTTCAGAGTACGACACGTGTGGTTTGTCAGTTGGAAACTTAACTTCAGATATTTCTGGGGTTCTCATAATCATATACTCCCAGATATATCATAATAGATAAAGCGTGTTTTTACTTATTTAGAGGCCTATATTTCATTTTTAGACCAGGAATACGAGCCTCAGGCTCAACCATTCTTCCGGATGACAGTAATTCTTTCTCTGACTCTTGAAAGTCTTGTGAGTACATCATAGATGCTAAATTACTGAATCGTACATTTGGTTCCCACCCCAGCTTTTCTTTTGCTTTTGAAGGATCACCGAGCAATACTGGTACTTCATGAGGACGAAACAAGCGAGAATCGATTTCTACCTCTTCATTGACATTGAGCCCGGCGTGTTTGAAAACTTCATCTAACCACTCTTTCACAGTGTGGGTTTCGCCTGTTGCGATTACGTAATCATCGGGAGTGTCTTGCTGAAGCATTAACCACATTGCTTCGACATAATCACCAGCGTACCCCCAATCACGCTTTGCTTCAAGGTTTCCAAGGTATAATTTCTCTTGCATCCCAAGCTTAATCCGAGCTGCTGCTCTGGTGATTTTTTTCGTAACAAATGTTTCGCCCCTTCTCGGCGACTCATGATTAAATAATATCCCACAAGATATATGCATCCCATATCCCTCGCGATAGTTTCGACAAATGTTGTGCGCAAAAACTTTTGCGCAAGCATACGGGCTTGCAGGCATAAACTTTGTATTCTCATTTTGCGGGTACTCGGGATTGTCACCGTACATCTCAGATGAAGATGCTTGATACACTCTTATATCTTTATTGACATGCCGAATACCTTCTAGTATTCTTAGCGTTCCCATAGCGATAGTATCAACTGTTTCAACTGGAACATCGAATGAAACGCGAACATGAGATTGTGCTGCAAGATTATAAAACTCATCAGGCTCATATTTCTCTAATAAGCGATAAAGAGTAGTAGGGTCATGAAGTGAGTAATACTCAAGGTGAAGATTACTGTGAGAGAATACATCATCTATTCTGTCTGTCGATATCAAGCTTGTCCTTCTTTTTAGACCAACAACACGATATCCTTTACTCAGTAAAAGCTCTGCAAGATACGATCCGTCCTGTCCAGTTATGCCGGTTACCATTGCTGTCTTCATACGACACCTCGAACTCGTGGATATGTTTTCTTAAACCACTCGCAAGTTTTTGCAAGACCATCCTCGATCGTTGTATACCTGCTGTTGTCCCAACCCAGGTCAAGAAATGATTTATTAGAGCTTGGTTTTCTCATTTGTCCCTCTGGTTTTTCTAAATCCCAATTAACTTCGCCAGAATACTCTAGCAGCTTGCAAACATGATCGACAATAGACTTTATGCTGAGCTCTCCAGTCTTTCCAATATTCAATGGTTCAGGAGAATCGTAATTTTCCAAAACATGTATTAAGATCTTGGCAAGATCAGAAGCAAAAGTAAATTCACGTAAAGCTTTTCCTGAACCCCAGAATGTAGGGGGTCCAGATACTCCAATTTTTGCTTCCCATATTTTTCTGATAATCGCTGGAATAACGTGACCGTTCTCTAAATCAAAGTTATCGTGTAGACCATATAGATTATTTGGGACAGCACAGACGAAGTTACGTCCGTATTGCTGTCTTAAGGCCCTAGACTGTACGTCTAGCATTCTTTTTGCATATGCGTAACCAAAATTACTGGGGTGTGGCTCACCGTGATGTATCTGGTCTTCTGTGAGCGGATATGACACAACGTCTGGATATACGCAGGTCGATAACAGAGACACCACTTTAGAAACTTCCCACTCTGAAGCGGCGTCTAGAACATTTGTGTTGATACGGATATTTTCGCTAAAAAAGTCAGCAATAAAATCAGTATTACCTTTTATACCACCGACTCTGGCAGCGAGATGTATTATAGCATCCGGCTCATTGTCCATCAACATCATATTTGCTTCATGTTGGGAAGTTAGGTCATAATCATCAGACCCAATAAGAATAAACTCATGATCAGATAATACGGTTTCAAATCCTGAACCGACCATCCCAGTACCACCTGTTACGACTATTCTCATTACTTGCCTTTTAACCACGAGCTTAACTTGACTTGTGGCTCCCAACCAACAGCAGTATTTAATTTAGAGTAATCGCACAGCGTGTCTTTTGACTCGCCGGGGCGTGGTGGGATATGGGTTATGTTGCTACTGATTAATTTCGCGATGTCTAAAATAGTCATGCTTTTTCCAGTGCCAACGTTAAACGCTTGGCCGCAGACAGCATCACTTGGTGCTTCAGCAACAGCGATATTTGCTTTTACCACATCTGAAACATGCACAAAGTCCCTTGTTTGTAGGCCATCGCCGACGACAGTTAGCGGATTTCCCTCATCTCTTTGTTTCATGAATATCGCTAAGGCTGGCGCATACTGCCCAACTGAGGGCATTCTGTGACCGTAAACGTTAAAGTATCTTAAAGCGACTGTTTCGGTTTGAAACGTTTTCCAATACATCATACAAAAATCTTCAGCAGCAAGCTTAGTCACTGCATACGGATTCAAATTATCATTTTCCATATCTTCACGTAAAGGAGGCTTGTTCTTTTCGCCATAACATGCAGATGTTGATGAATACACAAATCGTTTTACGTTATAGTCTCTAGCAAGATTTAGTAGCGTGCAAGTGCCTGTGACGTTTACATGCGAAGCTTTGATTGGATTAATAAGCGCGGGTTGGATTCTAGACTCTGCGGCAAGATGAAATACCCAATCAAATCTCTCTAGCTTAAATAAGGATTCCATCGCGGCTGCGTCGCAAATATCTTTCTGGTGGTACTTAACTTTGCTTGAATTATGCCACCAGTATGTGTTAGATTCAGCGGAAAGATTATCAACGACAACAATGTCGTAACCTTTTCTAGCTAATTCATCGACCAAATGACCACCTATAAAACCATTTCCACCTGTCACTAAGCACTTCATCTTAAATCTCTCCAATAGTTACGCCACCTTTATCCACGCCGTAATCCAGACGTACAAGCCCTTGGGACTCCATAAAGGTTTGTAATTCATTATTCTTCTCTGGTGTGTATAGCATCAAAAATCCTCCGCCGCCAGCACCGATAATTTTACCACCAAGAACATCATAGTCTTGACGAGCCAATGAATACAATTCATCTACTTTAGAAAATGAAATTTTGTTGGACATTTTCTTTTTATTTTCCCAATGCTCATGCAATAGAGAGCCAAAAATATCAAATTCTCCAGCGTTTAAAGCTTCTCGAAATCTATAACCTAATTCTTTTATTGCCAATAAACTGTCTTCAGACTTTCCTTTTAGCTTACTTTGGTCAGTCAATATTTCTGATGCACTTCGAGAAACACCTGTGTGATAGATGTGAAGTCTAGAAAGTAATTCATTCAAGTTATACGCGGAAACGTTAGAAGGTGTAGCGTCGACATTCCCGAGCTTGTCAATTGTCAATTCTTGAATACCACCAAATGCAGAGATATATTGGTCTTGTTTTCCTACTGGCTCTTTTAGATCAACAATTTCTATTTCGCAAGCTTCTGCTGCTACGGTTTCTGGATCAGCTGGAAGACGAAGGTGGCTTCGAATCGCAGTAAGTAAAGCCACTAGATAACTTCCTGATGATCCAAGACCTGAGCTGGCGGGAAGGTCTGCGATACTAACAATTTCAAAGCCGTTTAACATGCCATGACGCACAAGCGCCTGCTTTGCCCTATCATGCTTTAGATGATCGGCACTTTCGACTATCTCTGTTTTTGAATACTGAAGCCGTATATTCGTAGATAAAGCCAGTGGTTTTAGACAGACATAGATGTATTTGTCAAGAGCCATTGAAAGCACAAAGCCACCATGCTTTTCATAAAAGCTTGGTAAATCTGTTCCTCCCCCACCAAGAGTTATTCTAAATGGTGCTCTTGCGATTATCATAATTTGTAGCCAGCCGCCTTTGCATCGTTATAAAACATTTGCACTGTCTCTAGAGAAAACTGCTCTAAATCTTTGCCATGGCTGGTGTCAAGCTTCTTTAGTATTGATGGTGTTGCAGTTATAATGTCACATCCGCACTCATCTGCTTGTATAACATTTAATACTTCTCTTGGGCTAGCCCAAAGTAGTTCACAATTCGGTATTGATTTCACTATGCATGAAGCTGCTTTCATGTGAGGTACTGGATCGACACCTGTATCTGCTATCCTTCCAGCGAAAACAGAAACTATTGAGGGAGTATCAACACCACTATCGTAGAGCGCGGTCACGACATCGACGACTTGCTGGATACTAAAAACCGCTGTTATGTTTAACTTAACTCCAGCTTTTGCTAACTCAGTTATTAGAGGGCCCATAAACTTGCCCTTAGTATTCATAACAGGAATTTTAACGTAAACATTCTCACCAAGTCCAGCAAGTAAAATCGCTTGTTGCTTCATTTCTTCTGGCTCATCAGAAAATACTTCAAATGATATAGGCTTGCCGTCGACAACCTTCAAGGCAGCTATAGCAAAAACAAGATAATCACCTACGCCAGCTGCTTTCATAAGTGTTGGGTTTGTTGTAAACCCTGAAATTGAGTCATTTTCAGCAAGCTCAGATATCTCTTGTATTTTTGCTCCATCAGCGAACAATTTTATGTTAAGCATCTTCTTTCCCAATTATTGTCACAAGCATGTGCCATATAATAGCTTGAAATTCCTCGGCATGAGGTGTTATCTTATTATTGTCGACAATCGGAATAAGTACACAGGCATCAGATAGCTGCTTCGTTACTCCACCGTCTCGACTTACAATCCCAAACACTTTCGCGTTACGCTGCTTCGCTAACTCCATAGCTTTAACAAGATTTTGAGATGTGGTTTCGCTACCACCACCAACTGACAATGTCAAAATAGCATCATTTTTTGATATCTTAGAAATTATTAACCAATTTGAGATGCTTGTGTCCCAACCTTCGTCATTAATTCTGGCGGTTAGCTCTGACACATTATCCGTTGGTGCGTACGCCTCTATCCCAAGAATTTTTCTAAAGTCATTCACAGCGTGAGAAGCGTTTCCAGAAGAACCGCCAACACCGCAGATGAAAAGACGACCGCCACGAGCGCGAAGATCACGTATTTCATTTGCGAGATCATTAATGTCTTCTACGTTTATTGCATCAATAACTTGCTTTACTTGAGCAAGATACTCTTTTACTTTTTGTTCGTACACCACAACTCCCTAGATTATTTTAATGGCTGCTTTTTCTCGAGCAGAATACTTTGTAGACCACTCCCAGTCTAATACAACAGTCTTGTGTTTTATCGCTATGTCTACTATTTGATCCCACTGATCTTTTTTCAGCATATCGAACATTTTTACGCAGTCTGCTCTTCCAGCGTCCCAACCGCGAGCTATATACTCATATTTGAACCCATACTTTTCGCTTGCGTCGATTAATGCCTCAAACTCGCTTTCTTTATTTCCGTAAAATCCTGGCCAAAGAGCAAACTCATCAAAAACTATTACGGTACCAGGAAGGAAATGCTTATGAAGATTCTCAAAAGCTGTCATCGTGGATGAATAGAGGTCACAATCGATATGGAGCAGCGATATATGTTCACCATTGCGCTGGCTCATAAACGCTGGTAAAGACTCAGAGAAAAGACCATCGACTAATTCGACAGTTTCTCGTACAGCTGGTTTCTCTTTAACCTTAAACTCACCCTTATCCAAGCTTCGCCATTTCTCAGGCAATCCTGCCCAACAATCAAAACCATACACTTTGGTATCTTTTGAAAGAGCATTTGTCATTGCTGCTATCATGTTGATTGATGCACCCTCAAAAACACCGAGCTCCATCCATAGGCCATCGTGGTGATCCATTGCTTCAATAATCATGCTCCAAAAATGAAGCGTGGTATCATCGGGCTTTCTATAGTCTTTACTTAACGGTATGATGGGGGCAGATAAAAACCTTACTAATTCATTATTAGCAGTGTCTGGTAAATCGTAGACTTCTGGAAATGGAAGCCACTGTTTCTTAATATCAAATTCTTCTTCTGACACTTAACTTCTCCTGAGCGTAAGTTTTGAATACGCGCTTTCTGCAATAATAAAATCTTCCATTGTGTCTACATCAATCGCTTCAATGTTGGATATCTCGAATGGGTAAAATTGACTTCCAAGGATACTTTTTCTCGTGACCATTAGGTTTCTTGGTAGTATGGAGATGGCAAAATTGAGAGCATGATATTTTGGTAAGTCTTGAGATCGAGGATGACTACTGGGATCGTAATTTACTGCTTTGTCTTCTTGCCACAGGTATTCTTGAACAATGTTGACAGTTGTTAATGAGTCGTATTTCTGTGGAAGATTGTTGTACGCCTTAATGGCTTCTGAATAGCTCAGGTCTTCCACTAGTGGATTTGTACAGTTGGTATATATGATGTCATCACAATCTGTAACCTCTGCAAGATGACCCCATACGTCATTCATTGGAACACTATTGCTAGCAAAAAATGGGTCTCTTCTTACGGCTGTTACGCCACAGTTAGCAGCTAAGTTTAACATTTCATCGCAATCAGAATTAACAACGATCTCATCAATCTCGGAGACTCTTTGTAATTGCCTTATTTTTATTTCTAAAAGAGAGCTACCCGCAAAATCACGAATATTCTTTCTTATCACCCTTTGTGACCCTTTCCTAACAGGAATCAATGCTTTAACTTTTCTCTTCATATAACTTCATCGCAGTTTCAAAATCTTCGTAACGATCATCATTCAGAACCATTTCTAAAAAAGAGTCTACTTTAATGCGCTTATCTATTTTATACATCTTGTGCTTAAAGTACTTGAATTGTAGGTCTGGATCGTGATGATCAGGTTCACCCTCGGGAGTAAATCCATCACCTGAGTTAACCATATTCAATATGGTATCCTTAGTCCACAAAGAGTTCAGATAATCATTCCGATAAAGACTACGATAGAAATCAATTCCGGTGATGTAGATTTCAGAGAATGGTAATGAAGTTATGTCAATTATTGCAGAAAAGCCAGCATTTGGCCGAAACGTTTCTTTCCTAATTTTCATATACGGATCGTCGGGTAAAACCCGAACGTTTGTTAAATTTGCCATTCTAACGAGTGGGTTGATAAAACGATTAAAAAACCATTCTGCTTGAGGATATGTTGATATTACAACCTTTACTTCATTTTGAAGAATCTCTTGTCTGCGACGGATGTTGTCTGGGTGCATATAAATCGTTTGCTTATCACCCTCACTATCCACCTTATCTCCCGGTAACACATCATTTGTTTGGTCATTATCTGTGTATAAAAAATCTATTCTAGAGCCATGAAATTTTCTTTTTTCTTCTGGAACATAGAACGACTTTACTCTAGCAACAAAATCATAACCGTCAATAAGTTCCCCTTGCTCTATCTCGGAAGCCGCGGCGCCGGGACCAACTAGAGCTATTGTTTTTCCTTTTACGAATTCTTTAAAGCTATCTTCTGTAATAAATGGCATTGTGTTCCTTATTTTACTGCGTTATAAAACTTCTTAATCCCTTCTCTTAGAGAAGTCTTTGGGCTCCATCCGATTGCCTGCAGTTTTGACGAATCAGCATAATTTCCATGTTGGTCACCATCATGTGAACCTACATTTGTAACTATGAAATTCTCAGATGGAGTATCATGCACATCCAATATTACATCTATCAAATCTTGAACGGTGGTAGGGATACCGGTTCCGACGTTATAAACCTCGTTGTCTGTATCGTCTTTGAGCGACATTTTAAGAGCAGCAACTACATCGTCGATATAAACACAGTCTCTGTATCTATCAAATGAGCCAGTAACTTTTATTTCGTTACCAGATAACGCTTGAGCCAAGTATATGGAGGCCATGCCTTGTCTTAAGTTTGAAAGATCTTGATCAGGTCCGTAAGTATTAAAAAGCCGAAATATTGTATGCTTTAATCCATACTGGTGGAATACCCTTATATAGAGCTCCCCAGCCAATTTTGTAACCCCGTAATTGGAGATTGGATTGGGTGGGGTTGTCTCAATAATCGCGTCGCCTTCGCCATAAATCGCCATAGAAGAAGTATAAGCTATCTTCTTTACACCTGTTGATCTACAGAAATTACAAATATTCAATGTTCCTTTTGCATTCCAGTCGGCGTCTTCTTCAGGACGAATAAGCGATATATAACCAGAAGACTGTGCTGCAAGATGAAAGACCATGTCGAAATCATCGTCAAGATTACAGAGCGAAGAATAATCAGATATATCAGCAGAATACTGCTTAAATGAATCGTGGTACGTTGTCCAGCGATTGGCAAAATCCAATAAGGTAATGTTGTGACCATCTTCTCTTAAACTTTTGGCCAGAGCAAAACCAATGAATCCTGCTCCACCCGTAACAAGAATTTTCATCTTTCTTTGTCTCCATAAATGCAGTCATAACTGTCATCTTTCAAATACTTCAATAATGATTTGTTAGGCATTACCCTTGAGTCTTTTTCCCATATTTCATATTTGAAATATTGATATTGAAGATCTGGCTGGTGAGAATCTGGTCCATCACGATGGATAGTGTCATTTCTAATAGTTTCATGAGTGTATAGCGAGTTTTGGTAATTTTCGCGATACATCGCTCTATGAAAATCTAGCCCAAATATATTCAAAGACTTAATGTCAAAGCTTAAAATATCAAGAATTGCGCTAAAGCCTGAATTAGGTCTGTCTGTCTTTTCTTTTGCTCGAAAATAAGATTCAGAATTTACGAACCGGCACTTTACGATATCAGACTTCCTTAGGTCATTTAATTGCTGGGTATAGCGGTTTGAAAACCACTCGTCTTTAGGGTAGGTCGAAATAACAAACTCTAGATCCTTGTATTGCTCAAACCCAGAAAACTTTTCATAATGATATGTTTTTTCGCCAGTGTAAGGATGTGTATATGTCCTATATTCTTGTATATCAACTCTGTCTCTGGCTTCTGTGGTGTAAAGAATATCACACCTACGACCTAAGTCAAGCTGCATTTCTTCTGGATACATGAAGCTCTTTACTCTGGCTACAATGTCAAACGAATCTATTAACTCACCTTCTTTCTGGCCTGTAGATGTTTCAGATGGGCCAACTAGAGCGATGGACTTACCTCTGACGTAATCAGAAAAAACTTGGTCTAATTCTTCCCACAACATATTAGTCCTCCACTAACAAGAATGATTTTGCGAATGGCGGATAAAAGCCTAGCTCCAAAAGAGAAAAATTCTTCTTTTTTTCATCCAGGTGACAACAGGGTCCTGCGCTAAAGAACTCATGTATAAGACTTGGGATCGCCGGGTCGCCGTTACGAAAATTCGTAAAATAATCGTCAAAAAACAAAACGCAGCCAGGAACAGCAAACTCAGATAATAATTCTAGCGCGGCTGACGTGGACGAGATAAAGTTGCAATCTAAAACGGCTACAGATATTGGGCCAGCAATTGACCTAAACTTATCTTGCACTTTTTCTTTCCTAAAATCACCTTTTATAATGTGCCCGGATTTGCCGATCTCGCTGGAAACGAACTTCTTAACGCTTTTATAGTTACACAAAAAATCTCTAGAGCTTTCATACAAATTGTGCTCTTTATCTTTTTCAGATACACGAATCTCGCCCTCAAAAGAATCTAGACCTATGTATTTTTCCATACATCCGGTGCCTTCAAGGATCTTAAATGCAGAATATTGCATCTCAGACTTAAACGACCCAAATTCTACATACGAACCTTTTATTTCGTTAACCTTTAGATATCCGCGAATATCAAGCAAAAACTTTACTTTTCTTTGAAGATAGTGCTTTTGGTCTAGCTCAACAATAAGGTTATCTATATCTTTTTTTGCTTGTGAAAAGGAAAGGTCTTTCCCAATGTTTTTGTGGTCAAGTTTCTTCACTAGTTTCTCCCGCAGTATTTGAATCTGCAGGAAACACTCGCTCTAGCGTCTGGGCCCAACTTTTGAACTCGATAGCTTTATCGTCTATGTAGAACCCTGCTCGAGGTTTTTCTGCTGTCACTTTCGAAACAAACTGAGCCATATCATGCTTTGTCAACCAATCCCA
>MDTB01094772.1_pt1 | contig 17382 bp, 15 predicted proteins | sample 811161 | NCBI WGS metagenome assembly MDTB01 (sample SAMN05326650, study PRJNA326480) | marine metagenome | isolation source: seawater | place: Mediterranean Sea | collected 2009
TAGAAAAAAAAATTTATTTTGATTTTCAAAATTACTCTAAAAATACTGATACAAAAAATAATAAATTAAAAAAATTAGAGGAAAAACTTGAGACATCAGTTAAAAGTCAGTTAATGTCTGATGTTAATCTTGGATGCCAGCTATCTGGTGGTATAGACTCATCATTGATAACATTATTCGCAAAAGATTATACAAAGAGGCTTGATACATTTTCAATATTATTTAAAGAAAAAAATCTTTCTGAAGAAAATTATATTAAAAAAGTTATTGGTGATCTAAAGGTAAAAAATTATACATCAGAATTTAATTACAAAAATTTTTATAACGATTTATGCAATTGTATCTGGTCCTTTGATGCACCCCTTAGCCAAATAAATTCTGTAGGTGTTTTTAATTTAGCTAAATTGGCTAAATCTCAAGTGAAAGTACTTTTAACAGGCGAAGGTGCAGATGAAACTCACGGTGGTTATCCAAGATTTACCAGGATAAATTTTTTTTATTTAATAAGTAAAATATTACAAAAAAAAATTATACCTTTAAGTTTTGTTAGTAAAAGATTTAAATTATTTGAATTTAAAAAAATATTTAAACTTGATCTAAATGACATAATTATTTTATCATCATCACTTCATTCTTATAAAGATATCTCAAATATGATACCAAAATTAAATCTATTAAATGGCTTAGATGCTAGGAGAGGTATTATTAAAAGTATCAATCTGCCAAATAAACAAAAAAGTTTAATTTATGAGATGAAAACTTATATGCATGATCTATTTATTAGAGCTGATAAAATGGCAATGGCCCATTCAATAGAAAATAGAGTTCCTTTTTTAGATAATGATTTAGTTGATTATTCACTGTCATATCTTGCAAATTCAAATTTCGATTACTCTCTTTTTCCAAATGTTAGCAAAAATACAAAAAAATACTTAAAAAAGATTTCTACAAAATATTTTGGAAAACAGTTTTCCTATCGAGCTAAAAGTGGTTTTGCTTTTCCTTTAAAGAAAATTTTCAAAAGTAATTATTTTAGAGAACCTATTGAGGATGAAATAATTCCTTTAATTAAATCAAGCAATTTATATGATTCTAAAAACATCATGTCAGTATGGAAAAATATCGATAAGTCATCAACATCTGAGCTGGAATTGTTATATTCAATAATTACCTTTGAAATATGGTTAAAAAAATTTAAAGTTATTTTGTAATGAAAAATTTAAAAATTTTAATTATTTTGATTTATCCAAATCTATAAAATCATGTTGAACCATATATTGAAAAACTCTTTTTTTAAAAAGAGATTAAAAATTCTAGAAAAAAAAAAAAAACTGTATCAAAATTCAAGATCTATAGATGAAATATATCTTTACCAAATTGAACATTTTAATAAGGTGTGGCGTAAGGCATTTACTCAAGTCCCATTTTACAAATATTGGAAAAAAAAATATGATCTTCCTGAGTCCATAAAGAGTTTAGATGAGCTAAGATATTTCCCAGTGCTAGAAAAAAAAAGTATCCAAAAAAATCAAAAATTAATATTTTCTTCCATTAAAGATTTCCAAACGATTTCAACAGGTGGAAGCACGGGAGAACCTACAAATTTTCCTATATCATCGAAAGAATCAGAAAATAGTTATGCCAATCATTATTTGGCAAGAGGTTGGTGGAATGTAAAACCTTTAGATCGGATCTTTTTAATATGGGGACATTCGCATCTTTTTGGAGATGGAATTAAAGGTCAAATCAATTATTATAAAAGATTATTCTACGATTGGCTTATAAATACAAAAAGACTAAGTGCATATGATTTGTCTATAAATTCTCTAAGTAACTATTATCAGATACTTAAAAAATCTAATCCAACTCTGATCATAGGTTATACTAGCGCGATATATAAACTTGCCAAACATATTGATGAAAATAATCTTGATATTGAAAATAAATCTAATCTAAAAGGAGTAGTGGTTACCTCTGAAACAGTTACAAACTATGATATCAATTTAATCAAAAAAGTATTTAACGTTCCTTGCATTATAGAATATGGTATGGCAGAAACAGGTATTATTGCTCATTCTAAAAAAGACTCTGAAAATATACATTTATTTTGGGACACATTTATAGGAATAAAAGATAAAGATAAAATTTTAAATTTAACAACTATAAATGAAAGAGTCTTTCCTCTAATAAATTATAAAACAGATGATTTAATATCCTCTAATGACAACCTTTCCATTTTACAAATTGAAAAAATTTTAGGAAGAAAAAACGATTTTATAAAGGTAAAAATAGGGAATAGTTTTGTTGAAAGTCATAGTGAATTTTTTACTCACATTTTAAAGTCGATAAATGGAATTTTTAATTTCAAAATTATACAAAAAAAAATATGGATATTGAAATTAAATATGTTTCTCAAATCAATTTAGATATTTCAGAAAATTTTTTTAATGAAATTAGTAAAGAGTTTAAAGGTTTTGATAAAAATACTTTTACTTTTACAAAAGTAGAGGAAATACCGAAAACAATAGCTGGTAAAGAGAAATGGATAGAGGTACAAAAATAGTATTAATTAAATTATCAAATATTGAGTCATTTGATATAAATTTGTAAAAAAATTTTGAAAAAGTAAATTTTCTTTGGAGAAAATATGAAAAAATTTAAGTTTTGGGATTTTAAAGATAGTCTTGATGATTATTTTTTTGAATTTGCAAATATCAGTCAAAGACTATTATTTTTTTTTAAATCATTAAATGGAAGATTTAATTTTATGAAAAAAAATTCGGAATTAAAAGATATATTTAAAAATAAAAAAGCTTTTTTAGTTGCAAATGGACCTTCAATTAAAAAACAAGATTTAAAACCTTTAAAAAATGAGATTACCTTTTTTCTTAACCGTGGATTTTTACATCAAGATTACGAATATATTAAACCAAATTTTCATATATTTATTGATCCAAAATTAGCTACGGGTGAATGGGATATAACTTTTCTTGATGAAGTTATTAAAAAAAATCCAGAAGTAACATTTTTACTTAATGCAAAATGGTATTATCTTGATAAATTTCAGCCATACATTAACGATAAAAAGTTTAAAATATATTGGGTTGACACAAATTTATTTCCTACACCATTTCACAAAAATAGAAAAATAGATTTAACAAAAATTACTTATGGTTTAGGCGCCCCAGGTGTTGCTTTAATAAGCATGATTTACACGGGTATCAAAAATATATATTTTGTTGGTTATGACGGAAATGGTCTTTGTTATGAATTATTAGATTTAGATAGCCACTTTTACGGAACGAATCCAGAAAATCACAAAAAGAATGTGAACGATTATTCAAAAGATCTTTTTATGATGTCTGTAGGTTTCAAGAATTTAAGAAACTTCAATGAATACACAAACCAAATAGGTGTAAACGTTTTCAACTGTACAGCAGGAGGAGCCCTTAATATGTTTAAAAGAAAAAAATACGAAGATGCATTAAATGAAAAATAAAAATTCTTAGATGTGTGGTATAGCTGGAATTATTGGAAATTTTGAACATTCAGATTTAGAAACTATAGAAATATCTTTAAAGCATAGAGGACCTGATAAACAATCTATATTTAAAAGAAATGAATTTTGTTTTGTACATTCGCTTCTTAAAATAATGGATTTGTCTGATAAATCATTGCAGCCAATGCTAGATGACACTAGTGGTAATGTAATAATATTTAATGGTTCAATTTATAATTACAAAGAGTTAAAGAAAAACTACTTGCAACATGAAAAATTTAAAAGCGAAACTGACACAGAAGTTCTATTAAAGATGTATTCAAAGTTTGGACTAAATTTTTTAAATTATCTTAAGGGCATGTATGCATTTGCTTTGTTAGATAATAAAAAAAATAAAATTTATATTTTCAGAGATAAATTTGGAATTAAACCACTTTTTTATTTTTCAAAATCAGATTTTTTTATTTTTGCATCAGAAATAAAAGTTTTATTAAAAAATAAAATTGTAAAAAATTCAATTGAATTAGATCAAAAAAAAGTATTAGAATTTATAGCACATAGACACCTTAATGGATTCAATTCAACATTAATAAAAAATATAAAAATACTTAATCCAGGTGATTATATTGAATATGATTTAAAAAATAAAAAATTTAAAATGCAAAATTTTAATTTTAAAGAACAAAATTATTATTATTCAAAGGAGTTTAATCATAATTTTGAGGATATTTTTAAAAAAAGTTTAAACTATCTTACAATAACGCAACATAAAAAAATAGCATGCCTATTATCAGGTGGACTTGACTCAAGTTTACTAAGCATAGTTTTGAACAATCAAAATAACAATAAAGAGATTCACACATTTTCATCCATTTTAAATAAGCCTAATATAGAAAATGTAAACATACATAACCTAGTCAAAGATTATAAATTTAATCAGCATTTTATTTTAGAGGATACCGTGAACTTTTTTGAAGATCACTTAAAAACAATACGAGATATAGATCAACCAACCCCAGATGCGTCATCAACTTTACACAATGTACTATGTAAAAAGGTAGCTGAAAAAGGATTTAGAGTTTTATTTACCGGAAATGGTGGTGATGAGAACTTTTTTGGTTATCCACTTCATACATATGGTTATTTAGCAAATATTTTACAAAGGGGACAGTTTATAAAATATTTAAGAAAAGTTTTTCTTTTTAAAAAACTTTACAAAAAAAAAAATATTTTTTTAAGATCATTAAAAGAATTAATCAATGTGGATATATTAAATATAGTGAAGAAGTATCAACTTTCCTCAAGGATAGAACATTTAACCGTAGACAAAAATAAATATTCAATAAATTTTTATGAGAAATTGAGCAATGATATTTTCACAAATATAGAATTAAATTATAATTCTCATTGGGGGTTACAATCATTTTTAGATTACGAAGATAAAAATTCAATGGCCTACGGAATTGAGTGCAGAGTTCCATTTTTATATGACGATATAAAAGAATTTTCTTTAAACACTAGTTTAGACGTTCATTTTGAAAGTGGACCTAAATCAGTTTTAAGAAATCATAGTCAATTGCCTGAATACATCAGAAATCAACCAAAATTTGCTTTTGCAGCAAATTTGCAAGGATACTTGATTAAAGACAAAGACAAAATTAGAGAAAAAATTTATTATGATTTTAAAGATATTCCAATGTTAAAAAAAGATAAGTTACTAAATCTTCAAAATGATCAATCTAAGTATGATATTTTTTTTAGAACTTACAGTTATGGCTTGTGGTATAATAGTTTATTTAAACAAACATAATGACCAAAAAAAAATATATAATTACAACTGCAGGAAAGTTTCATCATTTCGATGTAGCAAGAGTTATAGAAAAAAAAAATCAATTGACAAAAATAATATCAGGCTATCCTTGGTTCAAATTAAAAAAAGAAAAGATTGCAAAAAAATTTGTTGAAGCGCAGGGTATTTACAGAATTCTTCGAGAACCACTATTACGAAATACAGCATTTAAAAAAATAGATAATATTTTAAACATCTTAAGTGCAAAAAATTTGGATAATTTGACGTCGAAAATTATGGATAAAAATGATGATGTAGATGTCTTTATTGGTCAATCTCAGTGTGGATTGAAATCAGGCTTAAAAATTAAAAAAAAAAAACAAAATTTATATCTGTGAAAGAACTTCTACTCACATCGAATATCAAAATAAAATTTTAGAAGAGGAGTACAGCAATTTAGGATTGAAATTTAATAAAATTGATAATTGGTATATAAACAGAGAAAAAGAGGAATATGCGGAGTCAAATATTATTCTTGTTCCTTCAAGATTTGTAAAAAGCACATTTGAAAATAAATATCAGGATAAGATTAAAGTACTAGAATTTGGAGTAAATACAAATAATTTTTATAGAGATCATAAAATTAAAAAAAGCATCAAGTATTTTGATATTTTATATCTTGCAAATAAGTCAATAAGAAAAGGTTTTCATTATGTGTTAGAAGCATTTAAAAAATTTAGCCATCCATACAAAAGATTACATATTATAGGCTCAGACACATCTGATAAATACTTTTTTAAAAATAAAATTAATAAAGAAAATATGATTATATATGGACATGTAGATCATTCAAAATTAAATAGTATAATAAATTTCTGTCATGTTTATGTTTTGCCTAGCATTGAAGATGGATTTGCTACATCAATTTTGCAAGTAGCCTCAGCTGGTTGCCCTGTAATAGTGACAGTAAATACAGGTTCGTCCGATTTTGTAAAAAATTCAAATTGTGGATATGTTATAGCACTTAGAAGTGTTGATGAAATTTTAGAAAAACTTATTTTTTTACAAGAAAATAGAGATAAATTAGATGAATTATCATTAAACGGTCAAAAATTTTCCAAAGATAATAATTGGGAGATATACTTTAACAAACTTGATGAAATAGTAAATAAATTTAAAGGTAAAAAATCTATTAATGCAGATTAAAAGACAAAATGAAATAGATGATTTATTTTTATTAAATAAATTTTTATATAAATATTTTATTTTTTTTGGAATATTTAATTTTATATTATTTTATTTGCCATCAGAAAATCTATATTTAATTTTTTATTTAACTTCAATTATAATATTCTTAATATTAATTTCTAAATTAATAAAAGATGATTTTTTTTGCTTTTTTGCTCAACTCTCATCAATATTTTTGATAATTTTAACTCAATTAACTTTCGTGATAAGTTTTATTCTATCAAAAATTTTATATGATATAAGTTTTGAGGACTTTCTTAATAATATTTTTTTTTGTGATCTTAAAACTTATGCTTTAGCAAATGTCTATTTGTCTTTTTTTTCATTAAGCTTGATACTTTTTAATAAAATTGTGCCAATAAATCTTATTATAAGTGTAAGAAAAAAAGTAAATAGTTTCAATTTTGATTTTAAAAATAAAAAATTATATATTTTAATTATACTTTGTATAGTTATAGAATTTATATATCTTCTTACTGGAAGTTTAGGGAGTCAATTAACCAGTGGATTTATAGTTAAGGATGCAAAATTTATCCAGAGCTTGAATGAATATGATGACGTAACTTGGTATACACAATTCTTTTATTTTATTGTAACATTTCATTTATTTCTTAACTTACTTTTTATTTCAAAAAAAAAAGATAATTTATCTAAATTTGCACTTTATTTAATTTTAATTTCCTTAATTCTAAACTTTTTATTTTATGGATTTTTTGTTAGAAGAATGGCAATTCAATTTTTTCTTATTGGTATTGTTTTTTTTATTTTTTTTAGCAAAATTAAAATAAAGCCAAAACTAGTAATATTCAGTTCTTTAATTTTTATTTTAGTTTTCCAATTTACAAATTTCTTACAAACTATAAGAACAAACGAGGTATATAATTTAGATAAAAATAAAACTTTATTACAAATTTTGAAAGAAAAAAAAATACAAGAGTATTTTTTCAATGAAAATTTGTCTTATTCTACAAGAGGAGAAATATCATCTAATATAAGTCAAAGAATATTAAATAATTATGAGCTTGCTTCGTTATTTTATTATCAAACAGGTGAAATAAAAATACTTAAAGGACAACTTTTGTTAAATCATTTTATAAGAGCAATACCATCAAAAATATTTCCGACCAAGCATGAATATCCAATAGCAGAACCTTTGATATCTAAAATAACCGATTCTCCATTATATAATAGGGATACAACAGATAGTTTTCAGAGTTTTAGTTATGCAGATTTTGGAATATTTGGTTTGTTTATTTATCCCATTATTTTAAATTTATTATATTTATTATTTTATAAAATAATAAATTTAAACATAATAAGTGGTGCCACAGGTTTGTTTATCTTTATGCTTTTTTTTCCAATGTTTACAATAAGAGTTACCGAAATCAATGTTACTGATTGGTTAGTATTACTAAGAAATATTGTAATATTTGTATTAATATTTAACTTTCTTTTGTCTGAAAAAAAAAGTTTAAGTGAAAAGATATGAAAAAAGCTTTGTTTATTGGAGGAAAAACAGGAAACAGTTATCTAGAGTTTTTAGTATTAAAAAAAATATTTAAGAGGGTAGATATAATTGACTCAAAAAAAATTTTTAATTCAAATAAAATTTCTAATCAAATTTTTCATAATATTTCTCCACATATATTTAAAAACTATATTAGGAATTATATTTTAAGTAAAATTAAAACATCATACGATCTAATATATGTAAGATCTGGAGAATTTATTAGTAAAAAATTATTATTAGAATTAAAAGAAAAAACTAATAAAATAGTTTTTTTTTGTACAGATAATCCATTCGTAAAAAGGGATAAACAAAGATGGAAATTATTTTTGCCTGCAGCTAAATATTATGATTTATTAATTTTCTACCATGAGGATAGAATTAAAAAATCTAAAATAATTGGTTTAAAAAACACTTTTTATATCCATGCACCATATGATAAAGAAGTTCATAAAAAAAAAAAATCTTTAAATATTCAAAAAAAAAACGATATAGTATTTATTGGGACTTGGTTTGCTGAAAGAGGAATTTTTTTTCGTAAATTAATAGATTTAGGTTTGAATATAAAAATATATGGAACAAGGTGGGAAAGAGATCCTAATTTCAAGTATTTTAAATCCAAAGTTAATTTAGGAAATGTGGGCTATATAAAATATACAAAAATAATACAAAATTCTCATATAGCAATTGCTTTGTTTTCAGAAGAAAACCAGGATGAAATTACAAGAAGAGTCTCAGAAATTACAGCAATAGGAACTTTACTGTGCTCATATAAAACTAATACAATGCTGAAGCACTATGTTGAAAACAAAGAAGTAGTATATTTCAAAACTGCGCTTGAATGTTATAATAAATGTAACTTTTATTTAAAAAATAAAAAATTATTAAAACAAATTGCTCTTAAAGGAAAATATAAAACAACAAAAATTTTAAAAGCAAGTAATTATGAAAATATAAAAAAAATTATTAAAGAAATACATTAATAAATAATATATAGTTACAACTATGATTGATCTAAATAATACTTATAAAATTGATAATGTTATTTATTCAAAAGGCCATTCTCACGAAGGTTATAGTTTTGTTAAGTATTTTTTGAGAGAAAACGAAAAAAAAATTGAAAGTTGTTTAGATATAGGTTGCGGTAATGGAATATTACTAAAAACTATTTCAAGAAATATAGATTATTTAGGTGTTGATGCAAATGTAGGAATATATAAAAAAAAAAATCAAAAAAACTAAAGTACTTTAAAGATTCATTTCAAACTGAAAAATATCTTAATAGTTTAGATAAAAATTATGACTGTGTATTTTTGATGGATGTATTGGAGCATACAGATACATTTTTAAAACTTTTCAAAATAGCTTTAAATAAATCATCTAAGTATGTTTTGGTAGGTTTGCCAAATGAAGATTATTTAATTAGTCGAATTAGATTTTTGTTTGGTAAGGGAATTTTAACTCATGGTTTAGAAATGATAAATACAAAACCAGGACACAAGCATCAATGGTTTATCCAATATAAAGCAGCATTGCCAATACTTAAAAGTTGTGCAAAAAAATATAAATTCGATATCTCAGAAAAACTATTTTACATAAATCAACCAAAGAGTTTATTTAAAAGATTAATATACAGATTTATTTTAATATTTGTACCAAGAGATGTTAAAATGAATAACTTTTGTATAGTATTTAAAAAAAAAAATTAATTCAAATTTTTATAAAGTAATTCAGCTAATCTGTATTTTATTTTAATTTTTTTTTAATAATGAAACAAATTTATTACTAGAATTAATTAAATTAAAATATTTTGAATAACAATTAAAAGCATTTTTACGCATTTTCTTTTTAGATTTGTTATTTAATTTTAAAAAATCATTTAATATTTTATAAAAACTATAAATAGTATTATTAGATACAAAACCAGATTTAGTTTTTTTGATATAAGTAGCAGTATTTACTTTATTAGTAATTAGTACTGGTCGACTCATTGCCAAAGACTCAATAACTGAAATACCAAAATTCTCACCATGTGATGATAGTGCCATGGCTTCACATCTCACTATTGAAGCCCATTTTAAGTCTGTTTTCAAAAAATCTGACCAAATAATATTTTCTTCAATTCCCAGTTTTTTTGAGAGGTTTATTAAATCTGTTTTATAATCGTTAGAAGGACCAGCCATTAATAAATAAATTTTTTTATTTTTACTTAAAATAATTTTCATAGATTTTAAAAGAATTTCGCATCCTTTTTTTTTATGGAATCTACCAAGATACAAAAAAAATTTTTTATTTCTAAGAATTTTGAAATTAGTGTTAAATTTCTTCTCTAATTTTTTAATATTAATTTTTGGTTTTTTAATACCATATTCAACTACGGTTTTTTTTATATTTTTTGTATTTACAAAAGTGTTATTTAACAATCTTTTTTCATTTACAGATGTTAAAAGTAAAGATTTTGAATTGATTAAATTTTTTTGTTCAATAAAAAACCAATAAATTTTTTTTTTTAAAGTATTTAGTTTTTCACTTTGAAAATATGGATCTAGCTGACCGTGAGTGAAAACATAATAATTATTTTTTAGTAAAAGATTTGCTACTATCGTGTTAAGTTCCCATATTCCATGCACAATAAATCTATTATAGTTGTGCTTATTTTTTAAAATCCAGAAAAAAAGTAGTGGATTAAATGATTTAGAAAAATATTTTTTACCAATGTTTATTATGTTTATCTTACTATTTTTATAAAAGTTGGAGTTTTTAAGATCATTTGTAATAATATCGACTTTTATTCCTTTTGATACTAAATATAAACTATTATCAATTATCGCTTTAGAAGGTCCACCATATCTAGGATCTAATGTTGATATTATTCTAAGTAATTTAACAGAATTTGCCATAATTCAATTTTAACTAATTTTAATAAAATCATTTTTGTTAATTAATGATAAAAAATTTTTTTTTTGTTTTATTTTTTTTCTAATCATCAAGTAGTAGGGAATATAAAAATAAGAGAATATCAATGAAAATAAAATTAAAAATATTTTTTTAAAAGTATGAAATATATTTTGAATATTAAATTTTTTATCAATTTTTTTAATTCTATAATTTTCTACTTTTCGATTTTGATACAATGATCTATAAATTCTTTTAAGAGAATTAATATTTATAAAATATAATAAGTCATTTATTGGAAGTATTAAAACGTTTATTAAACTAAAATTTTTTATTAAAAAGAAAATTCTATTTCTTTGAGATTTAAAGTAATTTGTAAATCTGGTATTAGCTGAAAAATAATGTACTATTTTACATTCATCTATTAAATACAAATTAAATCCTGATTTCTTCATTCTAAAGGTTAAATCAAGATCTTCTAAATAGAAAAAAAAATAATGATCAAATCCACCCACATTCTCTAAATATTTTTTTTTTGTCAATAAATTACAAGTTGCAAGAACCTCAACTTTATCGAATTTTTTATCGTTTCTGGTATAGCCTTTGATCATGCCATTAGGAAATAGCTCAATCTTTTTTTTTCCAATTATTTCATTATTTTCATCTATTATAGATTCTCCACCTAGAGCATGGATTTCTCCACTAAGTTTACTTACCATCTCTGATAAAGTTTTATTATCTTTTAAATAAGAGTCACTATCTAAAAATAATATATTTTCACCATGTGAAAAATTTATTGCAGCATTCCTAGTATAGCTTGTACCCATATTTTTATGAGTCTTGTATAATCTTACTTTTGGAAATTTTTCTTTTATAATTTCAGATGTGCCATCGGAACTATTATTATCAATTATAATTATTTCATAATTTTCATAATCTTGTGTTAAAATTGTTTCAATACATTTAACTATTTCATCTTTTCTATTTAAGGTAACTATAATTATAGATAAAAGACCATTTTCCATTTCGTTAATTTTTAAAATAATCTTTTAGAAATTTTGTATCATATGCCATAGAGTCGGATAAATGACAAGGATGTGTACAAGAACACTTAGATGTTAATTTTCTCCTTTCGATTGCTAAATTAGAATTTAGCAATTTAACAAGGTCAAAGTTAAATTTTTTAAGATTTGCAAATGAATTTGTTGACTCACATACAGAAACATCAAGTGATGGATAAATAACACAATCGACATATCCCGCCAAACAATCAATAACTTTACTTTTGGTTTTTAATATTTCATGCTCAATTTCTAACCTCCTCATTGTCAAATAGTCATTCGACAAATATCCACTCTCTTTCAGTTTTTTGTTAACAGTATAAATTTCATCAACACTTAATTGAACATCGTCTGCTCTGCTGTGCTTTATATTAATATTTTCATCTTTTTTTGGAGGAAGACCAAAAGTTGACATTATTTCTTTTGGTACATCAAATACGTCATTTTCAACTGATCTAACATGGTCAAATCCTACATTTTCTACTCCTACTTCATTTTTTAAGTATTTCAGTAAATCCATAAGCTCCAAGGATTTTTGATTATCATTACTCACTGATATTTTTCTTATCAAGGATGTGGTAGTGCTAAATGTAAAGTTTGAGTAATTGAATGAAAATTCCTTAAAATCTAATAAGTGTTTTTTTGCTAGATTGAAACCATTTTTTATTTTTCTAAATGCATCGTGGGTTTCATTAAGTCCATCAAGAGATATACCGATATGGAAATGAATATTATTTACATTTTTTAAAATTTTACTTACTCTTTCATCTAATCTTGGTATCATTCCATGAGAGGTAATTGCTACTTTTTTACTAATTTTATTTTTATCAACAAATATTACAAAATCCTCTAAGCTTTTATTTAAAAAAGGCTCACCACCTGTTATTCTAAGAGTGTTTAATGGTTTCTTTAAACTTAAGAATATTTTTTTTAGATTTTCAAGGTGTAATTCTTCAACTTTATTATTTAATTCTTTTGAATAAAAACAGTGTTCACAACGTGCACTGCAGTAATTTGTTATGAATAGGGTAATCCACTTTGGATTTATAATATTTTTTACGTATTTTTTTCTTATTGGATTTATGATTTCAATTATGAGATTTGATAACGTATTTGGTATTTTTCTTAATATGCTCTCTAAATTTTTTCTTTTTTTATAAGTAAACATAAGTGATTATAATATCATAAATGTTCGTTTATTCTCTAAAATACTAATTTTGTAGTCAACTAATATTCTAAACCAAAATGCTTGATAAAAACAAAATAGAAAACCATATTTTCCATCCATGAAACCTAGTTTAAATATATATCTATAAAAAAAATAAATTACCACTCTTAAATACTTTGGAAAATTATAATAAAAAAGCTTAGAACTTCGAAATTTATATCTTGGATCATATTTTTTAGAAAATTTATTTTTCTGAATTTTATTATTAAATATGTCTTTAGACTCAAACTCTGCCCATTTAATATGTTTTTTTTTCCACTGGTATAAATTTAATTTATCATTGTCATGCATAAATCCGTTACTTATCTTGTGAACTTTTATTTTAGTTATAAAATGTTGATCATATAATTTTTTTTCACACATAACTGTGTTTGATTGAAAAAGTCTCAAGTGCCATTGATTTAAACCAGGATATTTTAGTTTTTTTCCTAAAAAATAATATTTTCTTTTTATCAAAAAAACCTTTTTATTATTATTTTTTTTATATATTTTATTATTTATTGATTTTATTGCGTCAACATCCAAAACCTCATCTGCATCAAGATGTAATTGCCAAAGATATTTTTTATTAAGTTTACTTATAATCCAGTTTCTTTGATCAGAATAGTTTTTGAACATTCTATTCAAAACTTTACATTTTAACTTTTTACATATCGAAACTGTGTTGTCGTTTGAATTTGAATCAACTACAAATATGTCTTTAGTAATTTTTTTTGATGCAAGAATTGTTTTTTTAATTGTTTTTTCTGAGTTAAATGTAAGAATTATAACAGCAATTTTTTTCCTCATTCTTTTTATAATTTATTTTCGTATATTTTTTCAGCAATTTTAAAATCCTCAAACCAATCTATATCAAAAGATTTAGTTTTTTTAATATTTAAAAAATATATTTTAGACCCTATTCTATTTTTTTTGATTTTATAATTTTTGGCAGATGTTAAAAAAAAAGTATTATTAATTTTATAAAGTTTTTTTAAATCTTGTGTATTTGGCCAATATGTTTTTTTATAATTATAATTAATTGGGTTTTTTTTATTAAAAATAAACTCTTGTATAAAGTTTGCCCCTACCAACGTATCGAATTTCTTAATTTTACTTTTATAAACTTTAATTGCATCAGAGTAATCTTTTGTTCCAAACAATGGTGATGTGACATGTGTCCATAAAACATGATCATTTTTATTAAATAATTTAGATGAATAAATAATCAGGTCGTCTGTTCTTGTACTATTTAACGCCAAATTCTTAGGCCTTTTAACTAAATTTATTTTTTTATATTTTTTCTTTTTTAAAAATTTTATTATTTTTAAATCATCAGTTGAAACAATAATTTCATCCAGTTCTTTTACTTTTATTAATTGTTCAATTTTTAATTGAAATAAACCAAATTTATATTTTGAAAATTTACGGGTATTTTTATTTTTTATTCTTTGACTGCCAGATCTACATGGCAAGAAAGCTTTTATAATCATAACATATTGTTTTTTTGTTTATGTTCCGTCAACTCAAATATTTATAAATCGAACTTTTATTAATATTTTCGTAAATGGTATCTGTTAAAAAAATCAAATTTAATTTATTTTTATAAAAATCAAAAATTTTCTGATTTTCTTTAAACAAACTATAATCGTTTATTTTATCGTTTTTATCATACCCATCAAAACCAATTAAATAAACATTTTTTGCTTTTAGTTCTTTTGAAGCCGAAAGAGAAATAGCAAGAGGAGAATTACTAATTTTATTGTTTATTCCGTTTTTTTTTTAGTTTTAAAAAATTAGTTGTTTTACTAGGCAAAATAGTTTTATCATCGATTTTGTTATTAATTAAAAAATTATTTTTTTTTAAATAGGATTTATTAATTTTTGTTATTTCGTTTCCAGTTATACAAATTAAAGATTTATTTTTAGCTTTTTTAAATAAATCTAAATTCCTTCCACTAGAAAAAATTATAAAGATATCAGGGTTTTTAAATAAAAATTCTACAATATAATCAATTTTACTTTTCACACTTTCACCACCACCTACAATCAAAACACTCTTTTTCCTAAAATTTAATTTTTTTTTTATATTTAAAGTTATTCTTTCTTTTTTATCCAAGTATGTAATTATGTCAGAAATATTATATCTTTTGGATTTTATTAGTTGCATTGCTTCGGACTGTGGTGATTGTGTGGATCCAGAAATCATGTAAGGTAAACTCGTTCCCCATTTTTCTTTTAATCTCATTTTTTCAAATCGATCAACAACAGGTCCTATATTTTTAAAATTTTTAATTTTAAGAGATTTTTTTTTTAAATTTAAAAATGTAAGTAACAATTCTGTTTTTAAATTACCTGCTCCTCTTCCCATTCCTGTAAAAGTACTATCTAAATAATCAATTTTATTATCTATAGCTTCAATAGAATTCGAAAGTGCCATTTCAAGATTATTGTGTGCATGAAACCCAATAAAAATTTTTTGATCCAATAATTTTATTTTTTTAATTATTCGTCTGACATCGTTTGAGATCAAAGTCCCATAAGAGTCAACTATATAAATTATGTCAAAAAATTTCTTTAACTTTAAAATTTTCTTTATCAACAAATCATTTTTTAAAAGTAAATGTGAATACATTATATTAACAGCAATTTTAAATCCCATATTATTTATCTCTTTAAGGAATTTTCCAAGATTGATAGTTTTTCTTGGATTTACTGCAAATCTAATAATGTCTACTACTTTCTTACAACTCTGCAAATTATTTTTTAACTCTTTTGGGTTTTTCCAATCTTTTAAATCAATCATCACTGATAATTTTTTATTTTTACCAATTTTTGATTTTATTTTTTTTAGGTTATTTGTTGTTAAATAGTAAAATTCACCTAAATAAGACTTTTTATTTTTATTCCCTCTGTACCCAACTTCCACTATATCTATAGGCAGAAATTTCGTAAGTTTTAAATAATCGTTTACTAGTTTACTATCAAAATCCCACTTTGTGTAATAACCGCCATCCCTTAAAGTACAATCTAAAATTTTCATAAAACTTGTTTTATCTTAACAATACGTATCAGAATTATACTAGCAAGATATTTTTTTTTTAAAAAAAATGATAGGTTTTTTAATATATCAACATTTGAATATATTTGCTGTATTATCTATAAAGTTATTTTCTAAATATGAAAAAAATTATCTTTAATAAAATAAAATTTTTAGACTTAAATAAAATAGAGGCAAAAAAAATGATGAAAAAAAAAGGTTTATTTGTTTTTCCAGCAGCACCACCGTTGGCAACTTTAAAATTAGGATCTATTTATCATCAAGCTCTAATAAAATCAGACTTTGTTTTTTTTGATAGTGGTTTTTTTGTTTTACTCTTAAAATTTTTGAAAGGAATTAAAGTAGAAAAATTTTCAGGTTATAGATTCTTAAATATTTTTTTTGCTAATGTTAAAAATAATAAAAGTAATAAAATTTTGTTAATCGATCCCTCTAAAAAGGTTTCTAAAGTAAATAAAAAATACTTAACAAACCTTGGTATAAACCAAATATCTTCGTATGTTGCACCACTTTACGATATTAAAAATATGAAGGATAATTGTTTACTCAAAATCATAAATAAAACAAAACCAAATTATATTTTAATCAATATCGGTGGAGGTACACAAGAAGTTTTAGGAATGTACATAAAAAAAAAGACAAAAAATAAATTTAGTATTTTATGCACTGGAGCTGCCATATCTTTTTTTACAAAGGAACAAGCACCAATTAATAAGATGATTGATAATTTTTATCTAGGTTGGTTGGTTAGGTTAATTTTTAATCCAAAAGTTTTTTTAAAAAGGTATCTAAGCGCTTTTAAACTAATGTCATCTGTTAAAAAAAGTAGTATAAAAATTATAAGATAATTTGTTTTTTTCGTAAAAATATCTTAGAACTTCGCTAATTTTTTATGCTTATAGCTTCTATACCAGTCTAAGAATCTAGAAATGCCTAATTTATAATTTATTTTTGGTTTATATTTTGTAATTTGATATAAGAGATTGCTGTCAGACAGTGTTTCTTTCACATCACCCTTTTGCATAGATATAAAATTCTTCTTCGCTTTTTTTTGCAATTGATTTTCTAATTCTTTGATAAAATCTTTAAGATATATTTTTTTTTGATTACCTATA
>MDTB01036445.1_pt1 | contig 17380 bp, 12 predicted proteins | sample 811161 | NCBI WGS metagenome assembly MDTB01 (sample SAMN05326650, study PRJNA326480) | marine metagenome | isolation source: seawater | place: Mediterranean Sea | collected 2009
ACCCTCCATCCCAACCAAATCGCTTGCGACTTCCGCGATGTCGGATTCCGTTGAACCGCCGATGTCTTTCGTTTGGGCATCCGGTGGGGCGGTCTGCAGAGAAAAGGCATCATGCACCAAACGCAGTGATTCCTCCGCACGTTCGCGCTCAACAAGAACTGAAATTTTAATTTCACTCGTCGTGATCATTTGGATATTGACCCCGGCGGCTGCCAGTGTACGGAACATATGATCCGCCACACCCGTTTGCTGTGCCATGCCTAAACCCACAACCGAAACCTTAGAGACATCTTGGCGACACTCGAGTTGACCACTCCCCAGGTGATCGAGCGCTTTTCGAACAGCATCTTGCGTCACAGCTAAATCATCATCGAGAACAGTAAACGAAATATTTGCTTTTCCATCTAAACCGATATTCTGGACAATCATATCGACCGTAATATTTTCATTCGCAATTTTTTCAAAGATAGTCAGGCTTGTTCCTGGCTGATCGGGAATATCTTTAATTGACACAAGCGACTCGTTTTTTGTTACTGCAGCACCCCCCACCGCCTGTGTCGGGGATTCCGATTCGGCAACGACGAGCGATCCCGGTGCCTCCGAAAAACTATGTCGCACATGGATGGTGACTCCATACCGCTTGGCGAATTCCACGGATCGACTGTGCAAAACACCCGCACCTAAACTTGCGAGTTCAAGCATTTCGTCGTAACTAATTTGAGAAACCTTACGAGCATCCGGAAGAATACGAGGGTCTGTGGTGTAGACCCCGTCTACATCGGTATAGATTTCACAGGCGTCCGCTTTGAGGACGGCCGCCAAGGCAACCGCGGTGAGATCGCTTCCGCCGCGACCCAACGTGGTGATATTGAAATTTTCATCAATTCCTTGAAAGCCGGCGGCGATTACGATTTTATTTTCATCGAGCAGCTGTCGCATGCGATCGGTCGGGATCGACTGAATTCGAGCACGGGTATGGGAGCTGTCCGTACGGATACCAATCTGTGCCCCGGTTAGGCTAACCGCTTGGGCCCCGAGTGAATGGATCGCCATTGCCATCAAAGCAACACTGACCTGCTCTCCGGTTGAAAGCAGCATATCCATTTCGCGCGCTGGTGGTCGAGTATTAATTTGCTGTGCAAGGTCAACAAGCATGTCTGTGTTTTTCCCCATCGCACTAACAACCATCACAACTTGATTTCCTTGCTCTTGTGCCGCAACAGCTTTTCGAGCAGCGGAAAGAATCTTTTCACTATCTGCGACACTCGTCCCACCAAACTTTTGTACGATGATACCCATAAATCTATTTTCTTCTTTAAAACAATTTGAGTGAAAATCTATCTAAAATAATAATGTTTCTCACGCACAAGCAGTGTTAAAACCACCTCGTGCGTTGCGCTTTCATTAGTGCTCAATAAAATATTTCATTAGTGTGTGACCCGCAGAAAAATGATTTTCAGAGGCATCTGCAGAAGATTCGTCATAAACACAGCTTGCATCAACAGGTATTCCACTACCGGCCATCGTAAATGGCACACATCCGTGACTATGCGTTTTGGTGCGGACAGGGGTAGGGTGATCTGGACAAATCAAAATGCGGAATTTTTCCACGGCGTTCAAGGCCTCATACAGCGGGCCTATAATTTTTTTATCAATTTCTTCGATTGCAGCTATTTTTTTCTCTAAATCCCCCTCATGTGAGGCCTCATCCGGAGCCTCAACATGAACACAAACCAGATCAGTGGTCTGAAGCGTCTCGAGTGCTGCCTGCCCCTTCGCCGCATAGTCGGTATCGGTATATCCGGTGGCACCAGGAACACGAACATTGTGCCAGCCAATCAATTCGGCGAGCCCTCTTAAAAGATCAACGGCGGTAATCATGGCTCCATGGACACCAAATTTATCCGTAAAAGATTGAAGGTGTGGGCGGCGGCCTTGCCCCCATAACCAGACATTGGTTGCTGGCCTTTCACCGGCTGTTTTTCTTCGCTGATTGACAGGGTGATCATTAAAGAGTCTGACGCTTTCGCGCATCATTCGATTTAAAAAACCACTTCCCGCTCCTCGCGGGTAATCGTCAATGACTTCCCGGTCTGTCAGGTCGTGGGGAGGAGTGGTTCGTGTATCTGAATCAAAAGGCCATGTGTTGGATGTCCCCTTACAAATCAGCAAATTCCGATAACTTACTCCCGGTATCCACTCAATGCCTTCGCTCTCCATTGCATTATTGAGGGTCTCGAGCAGTGCCGAAGCTTCCGCAGTTGAAATGTGTCCTGCGGTAAAGTCGCGCATGACCTGGTCTTCGATCGTGACTAAATTGCAACGAATTGCCCAATCATCCTTCTTTAAAACAATGCCCTGCGCCGCTGCTTCGATGGGTGCACGGCCCGTGAATGCCGTTGTCGGGTCATAGCCGAGCAGGCTCATATTGGCGACCGCTGAACCAGCAGGTAAATCCGCTGGAACATGATTTGCGTCCCCAACGATTCCCGCCTGCGCGATCGAATCCATCGCTGGGGTCGTTGCAGCTGCGATCGGCGTTTTACCACCAAGCGCTTCTTGGGGTTCGTCCGCAGCACCATCAGGAATCACAATCACATATTTCATGGATTTATGCTAAATGAATTCGTTATGGAACGATAATCAGCTCGCCTACTTGCTGATCAAAGTGCCGATCAAAACCTAGTCAAGAATACGCATTCGCACAGCTGGCTCGTGCACCATTTCTAGCTGATTGATTTTTTCTATCGCCCGATCCGCCGCCCCTACCGTTGTTTGATGAGTCATAATTACCAACGGTACCCGGTCATCCACTAGTTCGTGTTGTTCGTGTTGAATAAATGAAGCAATAGAAATACCTTCGTTGCTCAGTGCGCCTGTAATCTCGGCCAGAACTCCCGGATGATCTTTAACGGTGAACCGCAGATAATATCGCGTCGATGTTGTGAATGATGGTCGAGGAAGGACTCGGGCAGGTTTTTCCGACCACAATTGCAGCGTACGAAAAGTAATGGCTGTTCGGCCCACAACCATGTCGATCAGGTCAGCAACAACTGCCGAAGCAGTGGGCATTCTTCCAGCACCCATTCCTTGAAACCAAACTCGCCCCACCGCATCCCCCACTAAACGGATTGCGTTGTAAGCACCCCCAACGTCCGCCATGGGTGAATCACGTTTCACTAACTGGGTCCCAACGTGTAATTCGAGCTCCCCATCTTCAACACGAGCCACCGCCAACAATTTCAAACGGTAACCAAGTTCTTGCGCATACTGGAGATCAATCCGACGAAGCGATTCGATTCCTTGGCAGGGAATTTCCTTCCAATGCACACGAGAACCGAAAGCTAAATGAGCCAGCAATGCTAACTTCTGGGCAGCATCACTCCCATTAACATCCATCGTGGGATCCGCCTCGGCATATCCGCGGCGTTGGGCCTCCGCAACGGCTTCTTCATAAGAAACACCCTGTTCTTCCATTTGCGAAATAATAAAGTTACAGGTTCCGTTTAAGATTCCATGGATTGATTCAATCCGATTCGCTGAGAGGCATTGACCGATATTGGTGACAATGGGAATGCCGCCCGCAACAGCCGCATCGAATGCGATCGACCGCCCGAGTTCCCTCGCGCGATCAAATAATTCGGCACCATGTTCTGCAAGGAGTGCCTTATTTGCAGTCACCACATCTTTCCCGCTTTCGAGAAGCCGCAACATAATCGAGCGGGCAGGTTCTAATCCGCCGATTAATTGCACCACACAACGAATTTCGGAATTTTCAGTAACTTCTGATAGTTGGTCAGTCAGTACGCCTTGAGGCAATTGAATGTCTCGAGCTTTGCCGCAGTCACGGACAACCACCTTTTCAAGCTCGATTGTTTGCCCTGCTTGGCGAGTCGTTCGCTCAGCGTGCTCTAATAACAACTGGGCGACCCCGGTTCCCACGGTTCCTAATCCGACAATCGCGATCTTTGTTTTTTCCATCATGCATACCTAAATATGAAAATTAGACCCCCATCCTAGGGTTGGTTCGTTCGGGTCGTCAAGCGATAGACGAACGACCACACGTTGCCCCAAAGTTGAAGTCAACGTACATTTAATCATTGTTCAGTTTTGAATTCTGATTGGCACGCGTTCAAAGGGCAAGGAATAATGATCGATAAAGCGCTCGAGTTTTTTAAAAATATACTGGAAACCCCGAGTCCTTCGGGCTATGAACAACCGGTTCAGAAAGTGGTTCGAGAATACGCAAGCGATTTTGCCGATAAAATTGACAATGATTCACACGGCAATGTTATTGCCGTAAAAAATCCCCAAGCATCGCTGAGGGTAATGTACGCTGGGCATTGCGATCAGATCGGTCTGATTGTCCAGTATATTGACGAAAGTGGATTCCTCTATGTCCAGCCGATTGGCGGATGGGATCCACAGCAACTCATAGGACAAAGGCTTACTGTGTGGACAGCCCAAGGTCCGGTAAAGGGTGTGATTGCCCGTAAGCCGATTCATCTTTTAACCGAGGAGGAACGTAAACAGGTTCCAAAAATTAAGGATTTATGGATCGATATCGGCGCCCACAGTAAAGATCAAGCAGCTGAAAAAGTACGGGTTGGTGATCCGGTAACATTCTCGCTCTCGCTCCAAATGCTTTCGGATGATTTTGCAAATTCACCGGGAATGGATGATAAAACCGGACTCTGGGTTGTGATTGAGGCCTTGCGGCGAGCGTCTACGGGACAACTTGCATGTGCGTTGCATGCCGTTTCGACCGTGCAGGAAGAAATTGGTTTACGCGGGGCGCGAACGAGCGCCTACGGAATTGATCCGCAGGTGGGTATCGCTGTCGATGTGACCCACGCAACGGACTGTCCTACGGTGGATAAAAAGACCGAAGGGGATGTGAAGTTGGGTGGTGGCCCGGTCATCACGCGTGGTCCAAACTGCAATCCTCGAGTCGTTGAGAGATTGATTAGCGTTGCGAAAGACAAGGGTATTGATTACCAATTGGCCGCGTTTGGTCGGGCGACTCCGACCGATGCGAATTCTTTGCAGGTCACGCGTAGTGGGGTGGCGACCGCACTCGTGAGCGTACCCAATCGCTACATGCACAGTGCAGTCGAAACGATTTCACTCACCGACATCGACCAGACGGCAGAACTACTTGCCGGGTTTGCACTCTCACTGCGTGGGGACGAAAATTTCAATCCCTGATCAACTAGGGATGGAAAACTGCCAAAATGGCACTTTCAGGGGGAATGTCCAATAATTGGTTGACGCGTCTTGGTGTCAACAATTCATCCCAAGTCTATATTCAAAAATGACTTAGGAAATTTATTTCTAACTTGGCATCTGCCTTGCACTTATAAGTGTTCCCGACCCACTAACCCTGCCAAAAAGGCGGGCTCGATTACCCGCTTTCCCGCATATTTACACTCATTCCGCTCAGGAGGAATTCGACCGTGGCAAAAAAAATGGTCTTCGATGACGACGCACGACAACCGCTGGCTGCTGGTGTGACCAAACTCACCAAAGCTGTTCGCAGCACACTAGGCCCCCGGGGCCGTAATGCGGTGCTCGATAAAGGTTGGGGTTCCCCTAAGGTCACAAAAGATGGGGTGACGGTTGCTGAGGATGTCGAATTGGATGATCCGAATGAAAATTTAGCCGTCCAGCTTGTAAAAGAAGCGGCAACGAAAACGAACGACGTAGCAGGTGATGGAACAACAACAGCAACTGTGCTTACTGAAGGTATCTATAAAGAAGGCCTTAAGATGATTGCTGCTGGGGCCGATCCGATGGCGTTGGCACGCGGAATTGGAAAAGCCGCTGAAGCAGTTCGCACCGCCATTCTTTCTCGAGCCACTAAGGTTGATGAAAAGAACAAAAAAGAAATCACACAAGTAGCCACGATCGCCGGAAATAATGACCCGTCGATTGGTGCCGTCTTGGCGGACGCTTTTTTGAAAGTCGGTAAAAACGGAGTGATTACTGTTGAAGAAGGGCGGAGTGCTGAAACAACAGTAGAAGTCGTTGAAGGGATGCAGTTTGACCGGGGATATCTTTCGCCACATTTTGTGACTGATACAGATCGCCAACTCGTAGAGTTGGAAAACTGTCTCGTACTGATTTATGAGGAAAAGATATCAAATGCCAAAAATCTGGTTCCCATTCTCGAAGCGGTGAGTAAAGAGAATAAACCACTGCTCATTATTGCTGAGGATATCGATGGCGAAGCCTTGGCAACTCTTGTAGTAAACAAGATGCGAGGAATTCTTAATATTTGTGCCGTTAAGGCTCCCGGCTATGGCGATCGTCGCAAAGCAATGCTTGGTGACCTGGCGGTTTTGACCGGCGGCACAGCGGTCTTTAAGGACCTGGGAATTGCCCTGGATGCGGTCAAGCTTTCTGATTTAGGAAAAGTAAAAAAGATCACCATCTCAACCGACGAAACGACGATGGTCGGTGGTGGTGGAAAGAAAACGGATATTAATGGCCGAGTCGATCAAATTCGTCGCGAGATTGAATCGACCGATAGCGATTATGATCGGGAAAAACTTCAGGAGCGGCTCGCTAAACTGGCCGGTGGCGTGGCTCAAATCAATTGTGGCGCGGCGACTGAAACTGAGATGAAGGAGCGTAAAGCCCTTCTCGAAGATGCCAAGAGTGCTACAGCCGCAGCGCTTGAGGAAGGAGTCGTTCCCGGCGGCGGAGTCACGTTGATGCGATCCGGTGGAGCCATCGATAAGGTGGGTCTTAAGGGAGATGAAGCATTGGGCGCGACAATCGTACGTAATATTCTTGATTATCCTCTTCGCTGTATTGCGGAGAATGCGGGTCACGATGGTGCGGTTGTGGTCAATCGGGTATCCAAGCTTAAGGGAAAGAATGAAGGTTTCGATGCCGACAAGGGTGTCTACTGCGATTTGGTCGAAGCAGGTGTTATTGATCCGGCCAAAGTCGTTCGAAGTGCATTGCAGAATGCGGCGAGCGTTGCAGCTCTCCTTCTAACGACCGAGACCTTAATCACAGATATTCCAGAGCCAGAGGAAGAGGGTGGCGGAGACCACCACGACCACGGCATGGGTGGCGGAATGCCAGGCGGCATGGGCGGCATGCCCGGCATGGGTGGCATGGGTGGCATGGGTGGCATGGGTGGCATGGGTGGCATGCCCGGCATGGGTGGCATGCCCGGCATGATGTAAGCCTTTTGTGACAGCAAGTAATTGCTCTTCAATAATTTTCAATTTTTAGCGAGCGGAGAGAACTCATGGGAAAAGAGAAACTAAAACCACTCGATGATCGCGTTGTTGTCGAGTTAGTGGATGCAGAAGAAACGACGGCCGGTGGCATCGTTCTGCCAGATTCAGCGCAGGAAAAACCTCAATTAGGCACCGTCGTTGCGGTAGGTCCAGGAAGAATGCTTGATAGTGGCAACCGCGGAGAGCTTTCTGTATCGATTGGCGATAAGGTCTATTTTGGAAAGTATGGCGGAGTGGACCAGGAGCTTAATGGTCGTGAAGTTAAAATTCTCCGCGAAGGTGATATCTTGGCGAAAGTTGTCGACTGAATTGACGCTTTTTGCTCTTTAATAAAAGTATTTAAAAAGGAACTTCTGTTGTGGCAGCAAAACAATTGATGTTTGATGATCAGGCACGAGCCAAAATGCTCGAAGGTGTAGAAAAACTAGCTGACGCAGTTGCGATCACAATGGGCCCGACCGGTAGAAACGTGGTCATTGATAAATCGTTTGGCGGGCCGACTGTCACAAAAGACGGTGTGACTGTGAGTAAAGAGGTTGAGCTTGAGGATCCGTTCGAGAATATGGGTGCCAAACTGGTCAATGAAGTTGCCAGTAAAACATCTGATTTGGCTGGAGACGGTACAACAACGGCAACCGTTTTAGCTCGAGCTATCTTCAAGGAAGGCCGTCGAAATATCGTTGCAGGCAGCAATCCTATGGCAGTCAGGCGGGGTATTGAAGCGGCCGTTTCGGCAGCCGTTGCAAAGCTCGCCGAGCTTTCCCGTCCGGTGGACAGCAAACAAGATGTAGCGAATGTCGGCGCGATTAGTGCCAACAACGATATGACCATCGGTAGTCTGTTGGCTGATGCACTACACAAAGTTGGCCAGGATGGAGTAATTACGGTTGAAGAGGGAAAAACTGCGGAAACCACAGTCGAATATGTGGATGGCATGCAGTTTGATAAAGGATTTGTATCACCTTATTTCATCACACGTCCTGCCGAGCGAGATTGCCTGTTGGAAGATGCCCTGATTTTGATCTTCGAAAAGAAAATTAGTAACCTCCGCGAATTGGTTCCCGTCCTCGAAAAGGTTGCCCAATCCGGTAAACCTTTGATGATTATTGCAGAGGATGTTGAGGGGGAAGCGCTCGCGGCACTTGTCGTAAACAAGCTACGAGGGGTACTGAATGTTTGTGCGGTAAAAGCTCCAGGTTTCGGCGATCGTCGCAAGGCAATGCTGAGCGATATCGCAATTTTAACTGGCGGTACCATGATCAGTGAAGATTTGGGATTAAAACTCGAAAGCCTCGAATTGGAACAGTTAGGTCGTGCGAAGCAGATTACGGTTGATAAGAGCAATACGACGATTGTGCGTGGTGCGGGAAAACAAGAAGATGTCAGTAAGCGAATCGCACAGTTGCGTAATCAGATAGAAGCATCCGATAGCGATTATGATCGTGAAAAATTGCAAGAACGGATGGCAAAGCTGACAGGTGGTGTTGCCGTGGTATCGGTCGGAGCCGGCACGGAGACTGAAATGAAGCAGAAAAAGGCGCGTGTTGAAGACGCCTTACACGCCACGCGGGCAGCGGTCGAGGAAGGAATTCTTCCTGGTGGCGGTGTTGCCTTGCTTCGCTGTACGGAAGCTGTTCAGGCTGTTCGAGGCAAGGTGAAGGGGGATGAAAAAATCGGGGTCGATATTATCCTCAGCGCTCTCGCGGCACCTTTACGACAAATTGCTGATAATGGTGGCATTGATGGATCGGTCGTTGTTGACGAAGTGATGCAAAAGCCGCTGAATTCAGGATACGACGCGAAGACCGCTCAATATACGGACATGTTTAAAGCGGGGATTATCGATCCGGTGAAAGTGGTTCGTACAGCTTTAGCCAATGCAGCAAGTATTGCGGCCTTGATGTTAACCACTGAAGCTTTAGTAACGAATTATGACGAGGAAGATGCCGACAAGAAACGTATTCAGGGGTCGATTGCCTGATGTGTGTTCTGATTTCAATGCAGTTATACAATTAGTTCTCGTCCATGTTATCTGATTTCAGATCAGAGCCACTTCTAGGTTTTTGGAAGTGGCTCTGTTCATAGGTGTTGGGATCGGTTCGATACTGTTGTCGAGGAAAGCCACCCTTAATTGGGATAGGACCGGATTTATAGAACCGCCTATAATTTTAATATGAGCATGACTGAAAAACGCTGTTATTACGAAGTGCTGAGTGTCACGCAGACCGCTTCCACGGATGAAATTTCAGTGGCTTATCGCAAGATGGCCATTCAGTATCACCCTGATAAAAACCCTGAGGATGAAACAGCAATTGGTCGCTTCAAAGAGGCCGCTGAAGCCTTTGAGGTTTTAAGCGATGCAGATAAAAGGTCCCGCTATGATCGATATGGGCACGCAGGGCTTGAGGGCTCCGGCCAACAGTTCCATGATCTCAGTGATATTTTTGAAGCGTTCGGTGATATGTTTGGTGGCGGTATTTTTGGCGGCGGAAGTCGCGGTCGGCGTACGCGACGTGGAGCGGATATCGAATGCGATTTGTCGATTGACCTGTTTGCGGCTGCCCGAGGGATAAAAAAACAGGTTTCTTTTTCTCGACACCAACGCTGTGAAGATTGCGATGGTAATGGTGCGGCAGGCGGTACGGCACTGGAGTCATGTCCATACTGTGGTGGACATGGACAAGTGATCCAGTCGAGTGGAATTCTGCGCATGCAAACGACGTGTCCTTCATGTCATGGAGCGGGTTCGACGATTCGTGAAAAGTGTGACAATTGTCGCGGCGACGGTTATCAGGAAGAAGCGGTGACGTGTGATGTTGCAGTTCCGGGGGGCATCGATGATCAAATGCAAATCCGCTTAACGGGACAAGGACATCCGAGTTCCAATGGCGGTCCTCCGGGTGATCTTTATTGCTTGGTACACGTTGAAGAACACCCGCTTTTCACGCGCCAGGGCAATCACCTCATTTGCAAAGTTCCCATTACGTACTCACAGGCGGTTTTAGGGGGCACGGTTGAGATTCCCACACTGGATGGTCCCGAATCGATTGAAATCAAAAGCGGTATCCGGGCGGGTAGTGTTATAAAACTTTCACGCCGGGGGATGCCTGATCCCAGGGGGCGTCGGGCGGGAGATCTGCATATCCAAATTGATATCGATGTTCCGAAAAAATTGTCGGATGAGCAGGAACAGGCAATCCGAAAGTTGGCCGAGTTAGAACTTTCTCACGTGACTCCTCACCGCAAAAGTTTTTTAGACACATTGAAAGGTTACTTTGTAAATCAAGATCAATCGTCCTGAGACGATTATATTCCTAATATGATGCCCCCCTTTAAAGGGCAATAAGGGTTTATGTTGTGAGTGATGCTCGTGATGACAACTTAGAAGTCGACAAAGATGCACCCTTGCATCAGCGTAACGATGATGTCTCACCGGAACTTGATCCAGAGGCCACTCTTACGCTATCGGATGCAGAGCGGAGGCAACTGGAACTCCTGGATGCAAACAACCGAGCGCTTCGGGCACAAGCAGATCTGGATAATTATCGCAAGCGCGTGCAACGAGAACAGCAACAGGAAAGCCGTTACGCGCTTATGCCTTTATTGCGGGATTTGCTGCCCCTTCTCGATAATATTCAGCGAGCCATTGAAGCCGCTGAAAAGCATCAAGGAACGGAATCCCTATTAGAGGGTTTCAAGCTTGTTGCGCAACAACTTCAATCCATTCTCATTCAACATGATTGTCGCTCTATCGAGGCCCTGGGAAAAATATTTGACCCGAATCTTCATGAAGCGGTGTCGCAGGCTCCGAGCGATGAGTATGAAGCAGGGAAAATTGTGATGCAGATTGCGGGGGGATACCAATTACATGATCGTGTTGTGCGTCCTAGCCAAGTAATAGTCTCTACCGGTCCCTCTCCGGAGTGACTTCGCGAGCATGAGGAAAAATTGTTATGCCGACATACGACTATGAGTGCGAAGCTTGCGGACACGCGTTTGAATTGTTTCAAGCGATTACGGAGGGTGTCAAGAAGAAGTGTCCGGAGTGCAAAAAACTAAAATTACGGCGGCTGTTTGGTACAGGTGCCGCGATCGTGTTTAAAGGGTCTGGATTCTACGAGACTGATTATCGCAGCGAGTCTTATAAAAAAGGCGCCGCTGCCGCCAAGAAGGATAAAGAAAAAAAATCGACTGATAATAAAAAGTCGGGCTCCAAAACCAAAGGAAAAAAAGGTGGCTCAGCGGGAGACAAAAAAACGAGTTGAGTAGCTTTGGCAGCGCCTATTTTAAAAACTTAAACTCAGGAGATATCTGCCGATTCAAGGTGTTCAAAATAGATCGATGTCTAATCTTCTTTGCCCTATATGTGAAAGTGCTTTTGAGGCTGATCTTTCAGTAACACTACCTTTTTGTAGTGACCGCTGTCGGCAAATTGATCTCGGGCGATGGTTTAAAGAAGATTACAGCTTACCGAATGAGGCGGAACCGGAAGGGCTGGATGACCCGAATTGCGGATAATTCCCGCAGCAGGTGAGAATTGTTTTCTGCTTGCATCCAGATGCCCAGATTGGTCATAATTGCGTTCGAGTGGTCCCCGTGAGATTGCGGACCACTGGTAAGCATCTACACAGTATCCAGTGCATAGCAGGGAGGTTGTCCGAAAATGGCAGCAAATTCGGAAGCAAAACCAGTCCGCGATTGGCAGGAGATTTTTCCCTGGCTTATTCTATTCCGTTCGGTCCGTGTAGCAATTGGATTTCGCTTACTCCTGCTTGCTGCGTTGGGACTCGTCGGCATGGTCGCCGGTTGGCGACTCTGTTGGGATTTTGTGGCATATGCTCCTGATGAAACAGGGGTTCAAGTTCTGGCCGACCCCGTACTCATGCAGTTGGGTGCCCGCCATGACGGCACGGTGCCGCCATGGCCGTGGGAATTGTCCTATCGAAGTTTTGGTGATCAAGGAGTGCTAGCATCACTAAGTGGTTTGCCCTATATCGGCCCTATTATTGGGACGGCTGCGGTAACAGTGACCGAGTTAACTCTTCCGTTTCAAATGCTCTTTCGACAAGACCTTACCTATCGAGGTTTAGCCTATGCTTTGGTTTGCTGTGCCTGGGCGTTGGTTATCTGGGGATATTTTGGCGCAATGATTACGCGCATCGTGGCCGTAAAACTGACACAGGATGAAATGGTCAGTTTTAAAAAGGCGGGAAGATTCGCGCGGCAAAGATGCTGTTCTTATATGTCGGCACCGCTCATTCCGCTATTGGGTATTTTTGGCTTAGGCGTACCGATCGCATTACTCGGTTTGGTCTCAAATTTTGACTTTGGTGTCTTGATTGCCGGTGTTCTTTGGCCGTTAGTCCTCTGCATTGGCTTTGTGATGGCGATTCTGCTTATCGGTTTGATTTTTGGATGGCCCATGATGTATTCCACAATCAGTACGGAAGGAACAGATGCCTTTGACGCCATCAGTCGAAGTTATGCCTATGTATTTCAAAGACCTTTCCACTATCTTTTCTACACAATCTTGGCCACGATTATCGGATCCATTGGTTGGGTGATGATCCACGGCATTATTGACATCCTTGTCTATTCGACACATTGGTCATTCGATTGGGGATTATCGTCAGAGCGATCGATCCAATTGTTTTACGGAGATATTCAAGAAGGTGTCGCTGGTTGGGGCTGTAACCTTATTCGGCTTTGGCAGGGATTTTTGCGCACCCTCACCACGGCGTTTGCGATAGGTTTTCTTTTTAGCGGGATGACGGCTGTATATTTGTTGTTGCGGCGGCAGGTGGACGGGGTAGAACTTGACGAGGTCCAACTCGACGAAGAGGCTGAACATGGTCTACCTGTGTTATCCGGAGCGGATGTCCAAAAAACGGAGACAGAGGGGCAGGGCGAGAACTAGAAATCGATTTCGAGTTTCATTCCCTTGACCCTTTGCCGGTCGTATGTAGCGGTTTAAAATAACCACTCTGCGAAGAGCAGATCGGGCTGTAGCTCAGCTTGGCTAGAGCGCTGCGTTCGGGACGCAGAGGTCGTAGGTTCAAATCCTATCAGCCCGACTTCATACGGTTATCGAGCCTTTTAAATTAATTCATTCCGTGGGTAAAAATTCGTGAGTGACTCCGGATTGGCCAGGGCATCCTGATTGATCACTCTCCGTTGATGAATCACGTCACGTACCGCTAGTTCCGCAGTCTTGCCGCTTCTTGTTTTGGGAATATCATTCACCGCCAAAATCACTTCTGGTACATGACGAGGGCTCGATCCAACACGGATTGCCCGCCTTATTTTTTCTTTGAGCGCCGCATCCATGATCGCTGTCTGATGCAATTGAACGAAAAGTACAATCCGAATATCACCTTTCCATTCCTGTCCTACCGCGACACAATCGACCACCTCTTCGATCGGGATGACGTGCGCATAAATTTCGGCGGTACCAATGCGTACACCACCGGGATTTAAAATCGCATCACTACGACCATAAATGATCATTCCACCCTCTGGTGTGCGTTGCGCGAAATCACCATGGCACCAGATATTTTTAAAGCGATCAAAATAAGCGTTATGGTATCGAACGCCGGCTTTATCGTGCCAAAACCCCAGTGGCATTGACGGGAATGGACGGGTGCAAACGAGTTCCCCTTTTTCTCCCCGAAGAGACTCTCCTTGTTCGTCAAAAATATCAACAGCCATCCCTAGGCCACAACATTGAAGTTCGCCGCTTTTGACAGGCAGGTTGGGATTGCCAAGTGCAAAACAAGAGACAATATCCGTACCACCGGAAATAGATGATAAACAAACGTCTGATTTTATGTCCCGATACACATATTGAAAACTTTCTTTGGTCAATGGTGACCCGGTGGAAAGAATTGTTCGTAACGGATCAAGATTATATTTGAATCCCGCACGCACACCTCGTTTCTCAATGGCGGCGAGATAGCTGGCACTTGTACCGAACACATTAATTGCTAACTCATCAGCCAGTCGAAGGAGGGTACTCTCGTCCGGTTCGATCGGCGAACCATCATAAAGTACGATGGTTGCCTCAGACGCCAGTCCGCTGACTAACCAGTTCCACATCATCCACCCGCATGTTGTAAAATAAAAAAATCGATCTCCGGCCCGCAAATTTGTATGCAGACGATGTTCTTTGAGGTGTTGGAGAAGCGTGCCCCCTACTCCGTGGACAATGCACTTCGGTGTCCCAGTTGTCCCGGATGAGTAGAGGATATAGAGAGGATGATCGAAGGGAAGTTGAAGATATTCAATCGGTATTCGCACCGAGCCGACTTCCGCCCACAATTTCGCGTTCGATATATTTTTCAAACGAACGGGATTGCCGCTGTAAGGGACCACCAGGGTGTGTTGGATAGATGGTAAATGTTCGAGAAGTCTCTGCACTTTTGGTAAAACATCGAAATGTTTTCCGCCGTATACATAGCCGTCGGTCACCAGGAGCACTGACGGTTCTATTTGCCCGAAGCGTTCCGTAACAGCTTCAATTCCAAAATCGGGGGAGCAGGAAGAAAAAGTCGCCCCCAACGATGCCGCCGCTAAAACCATCACGACCGTTTCGGGCACATTCGGCATCCATGCGGCCACCCGATCTCCGCTTCCGATGCCATTCTCGCGTAACCAACTTGCGATCCGAGCGACCTCTGACCGCAACTCGCCCCGACAGATTTCACGGGATTGGCCAACCTCATTGCGGAAGAGAATCGCAATTGCCTCATCTTCACCTCGCTCTAAGAGGTTTTCCGCGAAGTTCAACGTCGCGCCACAAAACCACTTCGATCCCGGCATCTGCTGTGGGTTTTTGAGGACAGTGTCCCACGAAGAACTTGCGCGCACTTTACAAAAATCCCATACAGCTGCCCAGAAAGTTTCAGGATTTTCAATCGACCATTCCCAAAGCGTTTGATAATCTGAAAAACGATCCCCTGTCTTTTGTTCGACATACGAAGTAAACGCGGTCAACTGACTGCCCGCTACCCGGGCCGGACTAGGTTTCCACAGAATCGCATTCATTCAGCCGTTCGGGCCGGTAACAGTTTGGCAGTGACTTCACCAAACCCGACCCGGTAATCCGCCCCCTGGCACCACCCGGTCATCGTTATCCGGTCGCCATCTTCGAGAAAAATACGTTTTTGACCTCCCGGTAATTCAAGTGGTTCAGCGCCCCGCCAGGAAAGTTCAAGAAGACACCCTTGGGAGATTTTTTCAGGGCCACTGATTGTGCCCGAGGCTAATAAATCACCTACACGAACATTGCATCCACTAACCGTGTGATGCGCTAATTGTTGATGCATACTCCAGTATAAGTATTGAAAATTTGATCGGGTGATTTCCAAAACATCCTTTGTGTTTGCAGCGGTCAGTGCGACTCGCAAGTCGATATCGTAGGTGTAATCCTGCTGCCAACTTAAATAGGGTTGCACCGGCGGATCTTGTGCAGGGAGAGGACGTTGAAACGGAGCTAAGGCATCGGTTGTTACCACCCAGGGAGAGATAGAGGTCGCGAAATTTTTTGCCAAAAATGGACCGAGTGGAACATACTCCCATTTTTGAATATCTCGCGCACTCCAATCGTTCACCAGCACCATACCGAAAATATGTTCAGGCGTTTTGCTGATCTCAATGGGATTACCGAGCGTTGTCTCGGCACCGACAAAAAAGCCCATTTCTAATTCGAAGTCGAGAGCGCGACTTGGCCCAAACTTATTTTCTGCCAATTGACCATGCGGTCTGTAGATATCCGTGCCACTCGGGATCAGCGAACCGGATCGCCCGTGATAAGCGACCGGTAAATGTAGCCAGTTAGGTTGTAGCGCGTTTTCCGCACCGCGGAGCATCGTCCCTACGTTCGTGGCGTGATCCCGAGAAGAATAGAAATCTGTGTAATCCGGTACCGCCACGGGAAGCTGCATCTCACATTCGGACTGCTTTCGCAAAACAGCGACTCTCAATTCTTGATCATCGCGAATCTCTGCACAGTCCACGCTCATTAATTGAGTCAAACGACTTCTCAACTGTGACCACGTCTTCCGACCTTGTCGCATCAGACCATTAAGGTTGTCACATGAAAAAATGGATTCACCATCCCCATAATTTGCCAGCAGCCCTTGTTGCTCGAGTTCTGCAAGATCCAAAATCAGATCCCCAATTGCGACTCCAACCCGCGGCGCGGGAAAACGAGGATGTTTAAAAATCCCGTACGGCAGATTTTGAATTGGAAAATGGCTATCGGGATTTACTTCAATAAAACTTTTACTTTCAGAACCCATGCAAAAACATCCTTGTATGCGTCGTATTTATCAAACTATACGGTTAGGAATCCCAACCCGGTCAAATCTTCGATCGGCTCTGCAAAACTACAACTTCCAAAGGAAATAAACCTTTCTCTTCCAGCGCGTATCTGACCGAGATCAGCGGTTATTCCCTTCCAATCCAAATTTGTGTCGGTGAATGTAAAGTGTTCCGCATCACGATCACTTAATAAATCTTCTAAATTTTCACCCGCCAGCAAATCCCCTTCCAAAAAAACAACGGCCAGAATTAGATTTAGAAAGCCATGCATCGTAGCTCCCGTTTGTGGGCAATCATGGGGTAAGGGATGATGAAGCCCTGCAGTTGCTTTCCACGGGATGTTTCGCGAATGACATAGTCGGATGCAGTCGGCAAGCTGTTCTATAGATGGAAAGTGGGAAGATGTGAGACCACCAGTGCGTAGTTTGAGACCAATATTTACCTCTCTCTTTTGACGTTCACAGAGAATCTCGGCAAGTATTTGGCGGTGTCCGGGAGAGGTAGTTTCAAAAAAAAGATCGGATCCGTCCAGAGATGTGTGTGCAATATGATGGTTGATAGATTCAATCGCTTGAGTGAATGATGCAGTATCTGCCGCCATGGCCTGTGGCAGAGCAATTTCAAGCGCCCGAACCGGATCCGCAGCATCACCCCGGTCACCTTCAAATATTTTAAGTGCATCTTCAACAGAAGCCTGCCAATCCTGAAGCGTGTCTCCGCCGCCCATCAAAAGAGAAAGTGTCCATTGCGTATCATTTGGCAAAGCGTTGCGCAATGAATCAAACTCATGCATTCTCTTGGCT
>MDTB01016405.1_pt1 | contig 17379 bp, 38 predicted proteins | sample 811161 | NCBI WGS metagenome assembly MDTB01 (sample SAMN05326650, study PRJNA326480) | marine metagenome | isolation source: seawater | place: Mediterranean Sea | collected 2009
AAAAGAATAAATAAAATGACAGGTATGCCTTATGATATTGAAGCTGGTCCTAATGCTCAACCTGAAAAAACTAGAGTGGGCTTGAGTGAAGAAGGTAAGTTTTTAGGAGCATTACAACGTAGAAGAAATGCTTACCATGGTGGTAGACAAACTATGAGTAGTGGTGGTCTTTCTAGTGACGATTTTGATATGAATAGATTTATACAGCATTTAAAGGATAGAGAAGGTTTAGAAAATAAAGTATATTTAGATACGTTAGATAAACCAACCGGAGGAGTAGGTCACTTGCTTACTAGTGAAGAACTAAAAAAATATAAAGTTGGTGATAAAATAGAACAAGATATTATAGATAATTGGTTAAAAGAAGATTCAGAAAAAGCCATTAAAGCTGCGAGGCAACAAGCTAATAATTATGGAATCTCTAGTGGTAAATTTATTGAAGCATTAGCATCAGTTAATTTTCAATTAGGTACAAATTGGGAAACAAAATTTCCTAGTGCTGTAGAAGCATTAAGAAATAAAAATTATCAAGAAGCAATAAAACAAATTACAACTGGTTCGGGCAAAGATGGACAATCAAAATGGAAAGAACAAACTCCTGTAAGAGTTAAAGATTTTAAACAAGCTATAGAAAGATTAATAAATTGATATTATATAGAGAAAAAGATTTAGACGAAGCTTATAAAATAGATTGTAAAGCTCGTACTCGTCATAACATACCTTGGGTAAAACGAGAAGAGTTTAGAAAAATATACGAGGATTTAATGGATTTATATATGATACAGTTAAATCCAAGTCAATTAAGTGAACTACATGATATTCCAGAGGTCTTATTAGATTCTCTTAATAAAATAATTGATAGAAGTTTACACTTTGAACCGGAAAATAATAAATGATGGGATTTCCTTTTGAGATAATAACAATGCTTGGCTCTACTCTTTTAAGTGGAGTGATGAGTCTTTGGGCAGAAAGTCGTAAAGCTAAAGCCGAAGAGCAAAGACTTCTTATTACTAGAGGTGAGTTTGAAATGAAAGCAGTAAGAGCTGCAAGAAATAATAAAAATGAAGGGTTTCAGTGGACTCGTAGAATTATCGCACTTACAGCAGTTTTTTCAATAATTGTTTTACCTAAACTTGTGGCTATCTTTGCACCAGACATTTCTGTTACAGTTGGCTACACACAATTTAGACCAGGATTTTTATTCTTTACGCAAGACGTAGAAATTTTCAAGTGGATAACATTTGAAGGTTTAGTCATAACCCAATTAGATACTAACTTAGTATCGGCTATCATTGGAATGTATTTCGGTGGTAGTTTAGTTAAAAAATAATATCAACCATACGGAGGTAAAACTTGGACAAAGAAGGCATTTGTGTCTTATGTCTGTTATTCTGGATTATAACTTCAGTAATGATAGCAAGTTTAAACATTTAATTATTTAGAGTTCATTACCCTAGCGTTTAAACAAGCTTCAATATGATTATGTATTTCATCCATTTTCTGACTAGCTTCTCTTATAATAACTTTTAGAGTTTCATGCTCTTCTAGGGTCATGTATTTCTTTAACTTTTCAATATCAACTTTACTTCTTTCAGTAATTAAGTTGCCAGACTTGTCATACAATAATCTATAAGCCAGTAATTGTGCTTCATTTCGTTTCGTCTTCATTGTTAAATCCTGTAAAGGTTAATTGTCCATAATCACCTCTAAGACCTGCTTTTTGATATGAAGTAGCTCTACCTTCAAAAAAGTTTTGATGTTCTACACCTAGCACATCATCCAACCAAGTTAGGGGATTATCTTTCTGTTTAAAGTTTGGTTTCAGCCCCAACTGCAATAGTCGTCTGTCTGCAATATATTTATTGTAGGCATACATCTCCTCTTTAGTTAAACCTTCTAAGTTCCCCATTTCAAACACTAAGTCTAAAAACTTCTCTTCAAGTTTAACCATTTCTCTACATATTTGATAGATTTCTTTTTTAAAGTCGTCTGTCCAAATATCTAAATTCTCTTTTATAAATTCTCTAAATAACTTTGTCATTGCTTCGACATGTAAGCTTTCATCTTTAATAGAGTAAGCTACTATCTGACACATGCCTTTCATCTTGCCAAACCTTTGAAAGTTCATCAAGATTGCAAAGCTACTAAATAATTGTAATCCTTCGGTAAATGCTGAATAGACTGCTAAAGTTTTAGCTATCGTTCTTTTATCAGATTTAAGAGGTTTAAAATTCCCAACATAATCATGCTTGTCTGCCATCTCTTCATACTCAGAAAAAGCTTTGTATTCTATCTCAGGCATACCTACGGTATCTAATAGTAAACTGTAAGCATGTTGATGTATTGCTTCCATGTTTGCAAAAGAACTCATCATCATTCTTGCTTCTGGTTTTTTAAAGATAGGCATATACTTATCTATATAACCTCCAGCAACATCTACATCTGACTGAGTAAACAATCTAAAAATTTGTACCAGTAAGTTCTTTTCGTTGTCTGTTAATTTCTCATTCCAATCTTTAACATCAGTATGTAAAGGTACAGACATTGGATGCCAATGCATTCTATTTTGTAAATCATAGTATTCAAACATCCATGCATAATCAAATGGTTTGTAGTGTTCTCTAGTAGTTAGTAGTGTCATTAAGTTTCCTCGTTTAGTTAAAAGTATTTATGTAAGCTTGTAAGTTTTCCATGTCTTCAGTAGATAAATTAGCAGCTTGACCCCACATTAAAACAGACTGCTCACCTCTAGTTTCTTTATTTTTGTATTGCGTTAACATTTCTACAATAGAAGTACTGCCGACAAGTTTTGGTCCAATGCCTCCCTCTCCTTTCATGCCATGACAAGTATTACAATTAACATACGTCTTAGCACCTTTATCAGCAGGTGTTTCTGTTTGCATTGCAACTCTTTTTGCTTCTAATTGTTCTGTTAGTGTGCCATATTTAATAACATATTTTTCATAACATTCGCCAAAACAAGTATGAACATCATCATAACCTTTATAATCCGTAGATTCATAAGCAAAAACAATTATAGATATTGTTCCGGCAAGCATTAATAATATTGGAAATAATATATCTTTCATTTATCCCTCACAAGCAATACAGTCCACTTCATCTAATTTTATTCGTGGAACTTTAACATTAACATTCTCTGCAGCTTTAGCAGCATCAGACCTAAAATAGTAAAGTGATTTTAATTTATTTGCACCGTACCAATGTACATCACTAACATACTGTAAGTATTCATTATGCTGTTCTTGATTCTTACTTGAATCAGGTAGGATAAAAAATAAATTTACACTTTGACTTTGACATATAAATTCTTGTCGTTTATATGCATGTTCAACAACCCAGATTTGATTTATTTCATCTGCAGTTTTATATAATTCTTTTTCTTCTTTAGTAAATAATCTTATATTTTGAATTGAACCTCGGTTATCGCTAATCTGTTGCCAGAGTTTTTTTCGTTTAGCTGGTTCGTCTAATTTTTTATTTATAAGTTTTTCTAAATTTTTATTTTTTACTTTATAACTTCCAGATAAAGTTTTATGTGTAAAAACATTAGCTCTAATAGGTTCTATTGACGGACTCGTTCCACCACATATAATACTGCTACTAGCATTAGGAGCAACAGCGAGGAGATGAGCATTCCTAAGAGTAGAACCAGAGATATCAGGAGCTTCACCCCTATCTTTGGCAATCTCTTTAGATGCTTTAAGAGCTGAACTTTTAATATGTTTAAAAGCTTTATGATTGAATCCCGTTGCATAAATCCCTTCAAAGGGAATATTATGTGCTTGAAGATAGGAATGAAAACCCATTGCCCCAAGACCAATCGACCTTTCTCGATAAGCTGAGTAAGCTGCTTTGGTAAATCCTTCTTTGCCTTCTTTAATGTGTTTTTTAAATCTTTCATAGTTTGCATTATAACCTCCGAGATTATTCATGTCTATTGCGTTATCAATAAAGTGTTCTAAGACATTATCTAACATAGTAATTAAATCTTGAATAAAGTTTTTATCTTCAGACCAATCATCAAAATGTTCTAGGTTAACACTAGATAGACAACAGACAGCGGTTCTTTCTTCGTTAGTTGGTAAAGTAATCTCAGAACATAAATTACTTTGTTTAATTTCTAGTCCTAAGTTTTTTTGTCCTTGAGGTAAAGCATCATTACAGTTATCAAGATTAACTATATAAGGCTCACCAGTTTCTGCTCTAGCATCTAGTATCTTAGACCATAACTCACGTGCTTTTATAATCTTTACTGCTTCTTTAGTCTTGGGGTCTATTAGTCGCCAATCATCATCTGTTTCTACAGCTCTTAAAAAAGCATTGTTGATATTAACTCCATTGTGTAAATTCAAACATTTTCTATTTACATCACCACCGGATTCTTTTCGCATAACCATAAACTCTTCAATCTCTGGATGGCTAATGTCAGTATAAGCAGCATAGCTACCACGTCTAGTTACTCCTTGATTGAATGCTAACATTTCTGAATCAACAACTTTCATAAAAGGTATTGAGCCAGTAGACTTACTACCATTACTTGTAGAAGTTCCGTCACTTCTAACATCACCCCAGTAACCTCCTATACCACCACCAGAACTAGCAAGTCTGGCATTTTCTTTAAAGTGGTCTGTTAATTCATCTATTGAATCACCTACATAATTTAAAAAACAACTAATAGGTAATCCTCTTGTCGTTCCTCCATTAGATAGAATAGGAGTAGAAAACATAAACCAAAGGTCAGAGGCATAATTATAAATACGCTGTGCCATAGCATAATCTGTTTCTTCTTGAAAGGTACTAGCATAAACAGCAGCTCTAGCAAAAGCTTCTTGAGGAGAGCTTTCTTCTTGCCATAAATATCTATCTCTTAATGTGTCTATACTAAACTTGTCTAATTTTTTATCTTTATCATAATTAATCATTATTCCTAAGTAAGGAACTTCGCCTTTCTTTTCACTCATCTTTTGCCTCTAAAAGTTTTAACAATCTTTTTTCATACCACTCTGCTTTCTTTAAATCTTGTATGCCATTTTTGTATCTAAATCGCCATCTATATTTTTGTGAGTTACCTCTTAAGTAACCTATAAATTCTTCTTTAGATAACATTGCTTCAATAGCATCAATACATTCTATGCTTCCTTGATTGTAATGTTCTGGATTATTAACAAGGTCGCCTATTGTTTTATATTTCATTACTTATCCAATCCTCCTCGGGTAATTTAGTTTCGCTAAACCAACGAAATCCATTTTTCTCTGCCCACTCAGCGTGAGTTCTTTTAGTTTTGTCTCTTCTTACTTTAGCTCCGGGCATAGGAGCATAAGGTTTCTGAAAGAAAAAGACTAGTTCAATATTATCTGGTAAAGCTTTTTTAATATGCACGTACTTACTGTACTCTGCAAAATCCCAAAACCTACCCTTTGCTTCAATTAAAATAATCTTACCATCATTAAACTTACGAACAAAATCAGGTTCGTATTTATGTGCGATAACATAATCTATTGTTTCCCAATGGTGTCGCCAATCGGCAAATAGTCTTTGATGTAAATCATATTCCCAGTGACTATCATAACCTCTAGGAATTCCTAATTCTTTTTTAGGTCTAGGTTTTCTTGGTTTTCTTTTTGGCATGGGCTATCACTGTTGAGTCATAATTTTTAACTAACTTCCAATACTCTAAAATATTGTTAAACATAGCCAAGTGTTTTGAATGAGATTCTTTATCCCAAACATGACATAAAATAGTATCTGTATTTTTTCTATCAACAAAAATAGATATTCGTTCTACATCATCAAAGTTACAACCTTGAGCATAAGCTGATAGTTGCATACCATGTTCATCATAAACTAATCTTGCAGGGTCTTTGCCTTCTAAGTTATCTTTAGTTTTAAAGTCTATAAAAATTCCAGAGTTAGAGTATAAGTCTATCTTACCACCATAACCAGAGTCAGCACAAAAAGAATCTTCTGCAATCCATTCTTCATTCGGATAATTTTCATCTAACCATGCTTTAATAATATTGTAAGGTTTAGTTTTTCTTTTTCCTAAAAATCCTTTTTCAATCATGGCATGAATCTTTGTACCTGCATTAGCAGCTTGTAAACTAATTTGTTTAGAATCCTGTTTACAACGATAAGTAAAAGATTCAAGTGATTCATCTTCATATCTTTCTAAAGATAATGCTGATTTTAAAGCTTGGTCTATCTTCCAATTCTCTAAAGATGGTTTGGCTATCATGCCAATAATAGTAGTAACAGACGGTACAAGACCTAAAGATTTAGCATCTCTAAGTGTTGTATTTCTTTCTTTGCCATTAGCACCAATGATAGTATACATTGGTTCACCATCTTGGTCGTACCAGTGTCCTGATTCAGATGTGAACTTATTATAATTATCTTTTACTAGATTGTCAAGTTTATCGTTATTCTTGTTTGTCATTGTCTAGCTCTTCAAAGGTTTTAAATACATCAGAAGTAAATAATTTTTGTATATTAACAAGATACATTCTACTTGCGTTGTGGTCACCACCACTTACTGACTTTAAATAATCTAATTTTTTTACTAGCTTTTTAAGTTTAGGTACATCGAATACTAACGTGCAAAATATTTCATCACCAATACAAAGATTGTGAAACCAAAAGTCTGCCTCAGTTGCTTCAATACCCGAAGGTTTACCATAAGATTGATATTCTATACAGATATTACCAGTCTCCATCCATTTACCTCGTTCAGATTTAACTTCAATCTTTTTATTAGTTAGCATATCTGCTATCTTATCTTCACGAATAGAACCAAACTGCAAATCTATATCAAACTTTTTTCTATTTTCTTTAGTGGGTTTCATTAGAATCTCCTCTATGATTTACAAATTTTATATTTTGTGTATCTGGATTATATCCTAATATCTTTACTCCTAATTTTTTTTGTTTAGATGTTCTTTGTTTAGTAGCATAATTTCCTACTAAAGTTTTAACATCTATTAAACTAACATTATTTTTTTTATCTATTGCTACAATGTCTACTGGTCCATCACAACCACAATTTCTAAAAACTTCATAACCTTTTTCTAACAAAAAAGTAACTGCTTTTAATTCTGCAATATCTCCTTTTCTACTATGTGATTTAATGGGTTTCATACCAACTTTCTCCGACTTTAAATTCACCGTCTAGAGGACATCTTAAATTAAAATGGTCTCCCGCTTTATGTATAGATTGTACACCAACTGTACCTACCGCTTCAACCTGAGTTTCTCTAACTTGTATCTGCCATTCATCGTGGATGTTGGCAACAAATTTAGCATCGAAAGTATTTAACTTAATTAAATTGTAAAGTATATCCATGGCTTGTTTCATAACTATAGCACCTCCACCTTGAAGTAAAGTGTTTAAAGCTGAATGCTCACTTCTTACAAATAGCTTACGACCATCTAAACCTTTTAGATATCCTCGTTGAGCAGCTTTTTTTACTTTATCAGTCAAAGTATCAAGAGCAGGTAAGTTAGTTAAAAATCTATTTCTTATTTCTGTGCCTTCGGTCTTAGAAGCATTAAGAATCTTACCAAGTTTAACATCTCCTGCACCATAAATTAGTGCATAGATAAAAGTTTTAGCTTGGTCTCTACTATCTAGTCCTGCTAGTTTTTGATTAGTAGTATGAATATCACCATGTAAAATCTCATTGATATAATCTTTATCATCCATATAGTGAGCTAACATTCTTAACTCAAGACCACTAGCATCAATACCTACTAACTTATATCCTTCAGGTACAATCCAACAAGACCTACATTCTTTTCCATAAGGACTAGCAACACTAGGTACTTGAGCCATATTAGGATTTCTGTGGGTCATACGACCAGTAATAGTGCCATTAGGTATTACTTTACCATGCACACGTTCACCTTGTAGCTCGTCTATCCACGAAGATATCTGAGCAATACGTTTCTGTAATAATAAAAACTCGGCAATGAGCCGAGCTTCGTGAATGTGGTCTATCTTTTTTAGAGTGCCTTCGTCTACAATAGGTTGACCAGTAGGTGTAAATCTTTCAGGTTTCCATCCAAAGTCTACTAAATATTCTCCGATTTGTTTACGACTGCCTAAATTAAATTCTTGTAGTTTTTTTCTTGTAAATGGTTTTACATTCTGAGTCTTAATGCAGTTGTCATACTCTTCATCAGTTAAACCTCGTTTAGATAACTCACCATTCTTTTTAATATATGGAGTGACAAGTTTATCATCTACCCATTTAGGTTTAAATGTTCTTTGTACTTCATCCTCTACTTCAACCATTCTAGTTTTAAGTTTAGCTAATAACATACTAGCTCTTTCTATATCAAATAAGAAACCAGTCTGTTCTTGCTCATGCATAATCTTAGCAACATTAGTTTCTAAATTTATAGACTCTTGATTAAATCCTCTGCCTTCTTCTAAAAGTTTTAAGTATACTTGTTCGTTTAATAAAACATCTTGCCTACAATAACTTAACATTTCTGGAGTATAACAATCAAAGTCGTCAGGTTGAACCTGTTTGTGTACTCCAATTCGATAGCCCCAAGTTCTTAAACTGTGTCCATTTTCTCTGACAGGTTGAAATAATCTGGAAAGCACTAGTGTGTCTATAACATTACTAGTTAATTTAATTTTGTGTAATTTTTCTATAACTGGAATATCATAGCCAATAATATTGTGACCAACTAAAGTTTCAGCGTTTCTTAAAAGCTCTATACCTTCTTCTAATTTATCAGGACCATATTCATAAACAGTATTGCTGTCTAAATCTTTGGCTACAATACACCATATTTTACTAGGTGTAAGTCCATCAGCTTCTATGTCAAAAATCAAGTTCTTCATTATCAAATGTGTCCTCCGAATCTACTTCAAACAGTCTACCAGTTTCAGTGTTGTATTGTAAAGCACAAGCTAATCCAGTATCTCCAGTGTACCTAGATTTAAGTACTCTTACTTTAGTAGTATTAGCTTCTACAGGGTCTTTAGCTTGTTGGTCTCTTTCTAGTGCTATGACACAGTCAGAAAGCTGTGCTATGCCTTGAGAACCTTTTAGATGACTCAGCGATACGGTTACACCTTTTTCATGCCCTCTGTCGCCTGTAGCACGTCTTAAATGAGACACTAGAATAAGTCCTACATTTGTCTCTTCAACTAAGCTACGTAGTCTATTCATTAGGTTATCAATACCTCGTCTTTCATCACCCTCGGTTAGGACATTAACAAGCATATGTAGGTGGTCAACTACAACCCACTTACACTCGCAACCTACAATCATATAACGGAGTTTGGCGAATATCTCATCAATGTCCGTAGCACCAAGGTGTGAATGAATGAACACTCTATCCTTTTCTATTACTTTGTCAAATAAAGAATTTAAATCTTCTTGTGTATAACTATCTCTTTTCTCATTTAAATACAATCTGTCATTAGCTTCAATGGATATTATTCCATCTGCTGTTCTTACCCAGTTCTCTTCAAGAGCAATAATACCAACATTATCTTTGGTAGTTTTAATTAACCAATGCTCTAGCTCTCTAGTTACTGAAGACTTACCAAGTCCAGTTCCTCCAGTTAAAGTAACTAGCTCACCTCTTCTCATACCATAAAGTTTTTTGTTTAGACCTTCCCAAGGATAAGCAATACTTTCTTTGACTTCTCTTTTTAACCAGTCATTCTTTTTACTGGACAGTTCCATAATACCTGATGGAGTATAAGTCTTTGATTCCCACCAAGCTTTTGTAAAACCTTGAAAGTCTTTTTGTTTGAGCATGTCGTTGGCATCTTTGTAACCATTAGGTAAAGTCATTATCTTGACCTTCCCGGGTTTTAATAATCTTGCAACATTTCGTGAAGCTTGTCTTCCTGCTTTGTCATTATCAAAACATAAAACAATATTATCAAAACTTTCAACAAACTCTATGCTTTCTCTAACATCTTTAACTGCACCTGCAGCACCTCGTTTAAGAGATACGACTGCCCACTTGCCTTGGAACAATTCATCAACTGCCATGGCATCACATTCACCTTCAGTGATAGTTAAAAATTTACCACCAGTATTTCTACAAAGTTGCTCTCCAAATAATCCTGTGCCTTCGTATGTTCCTTTAGTAGAAAAATTCTTGTCAGCAACAAACCTAGTTTTAGTTATACTAATTTCGTTGCCATTAAAATACGGATAGATATGTTGTGTTACATTTCCATTGACATCTTTAACTATACGTACTCCAAACTTTTTAGCAGTCTTTTCTGATATACCTCTATCAGTTAACTCACCATAGATACCAGTATAAGAATCTAAAAAGGTATTAGTTGCTTTTGGTGTAGTTTCCAAAATCTTACCCTCACTTGCATTTTCATAATCTGTAAAAAAAGTCGAACAGCTGAAACAATAAGCTGAACCATCAGCATTCATTGAGACAGGGTCAGACCCACCACATTTAGGACATGGTAATTTGTGTTTAATAAATTTAGTTTTCTCCATTCTATCTCCAAAAAAGAAAACTAGGCTAGGATAAAAATTAAAAAAAACCTAACCTAGTTTAATGTTATTCAGAATCTTCTTCAGAGGATTCTATTTCTGCAGTGCCTGTTTTATCAGAGTTAACAATCTCTACAATTTTATTAGAGAAAAACCCAATCGCTGCTTGAGTTTCTTCAATATCTAAAGTTTGCACTGCTTTCTTTTGATTCAGTCTTTGTAGTCTGCTAAAGATTTGTTGTCCTTCTTCAGGCAAATCTTCAACATAAATATTAACGTCATCAATAGTTATGTAGGGTTTCTGCTCTTCAGTCATTTAAAACTCCTCGCCATCTGCTAACAGCTCTTCACCATCAGCACCTTTGTAAGGAACTAAATCAATAACTTGTACAGCCTGTAAGTCTAATCCAGTATAAGGACCAAATTTACCTTCACCGCTATACTCATTGTATTGAACTCTTACTTTAGAGCCATTACCAACAGCAGTATTAATCTCTTGCTTTGAGGAATCAAGGAGTCTTGGAGCAGGTCTAATCATTCCATTAGGACCATTCACCTTCCTCTTGATTACTAAAGCAGGACCTTCGTCATGCTGTTTTACCTTGTGACCACGTGAAGCAAAGTCGTTTGCAATCTCTTCATCAACTATCAAGTCGACTGTGTAGACTGGCTCGAACTTTGTGTTCGGAGTGGTTATACTTGCCCATTTTACTGAGCCTTCCAATATTGCCATATATGTACCTCCATAATAGCTTATTAATATTTAGTGAGAGTTTTGAGCAAACTACCCTCAAAGTCTTGGAAAATCCAAATCAAACCATCTTGAATGGAGATAGGGCTTGTGATTTGATTACTCCTACCATTTTTCTATATCAATGACTTTGCCATTTTCATAGTCAAAAGGTCTGCTTATTTGTGCAGGGTCATTACCCTTACCTACATATTCAAAATTTGATTGTAACATACTTGGTGCAACGTGGTCAAGATAATTAATAACATATCCATCCACACTTTCTGCGTATGCTTCTACTTCTTCATAGCTACCATAGACATAATGCATTTTATCTTCACTGTCTAAGATAATAGCTTTTTCTAAATTATTAATTCTACTCATAATTTTATAGCTAAGATAACTACTATACTCAGTAATAACACATTAGTCATAGCTAACTCAATTCCAAGAATCGTATGATACCATATCCAACGAGTTTTATATGCGTTATCTATGTTTAAATCTTCCGGGTCTGGGTCTTCTTCCCATATTCCTTTATCAGGATTCGACCACAATATTTTAAATATATTTTTCATTTTCCTTGTCCTCTGTATTTTCTTTTCGTTCTTCTTTTTTTGTGCTTGTTCATGTGCTTGGTAGATATTTTTACTTTTCTCCCTCTACCGCCAATACCCTGAGAAGTAACTTTTTTAGTGGATTTTATTAGAATCCTTGTCTTTTTTACTGCCATTATCTAGCTCTTTAATTATTAATGATTCATCTTCTACTTCATCTCTTAGGTTTCTTAGCAGTTTAAAGTTACCTTTAAAATCCCAAGTCTTCTTAGGATTATCTCTAGTAAGAGAGAAGACATCTTCTACTATACTCATTTGCACTAAGTTATCTATTGCTTCTATTACGCTAAAAGCAAAAGTTTTTATAATATCTTCTTCGCCATCTATGATAACTTTACAAGTAAATTCATACATTTAATTCCTCTTTTAATTGTTTATATGTTGTAATGTGGGGGTGTTTTTTTAATTGTTTTAATAACCATTTGTCTGACATATGTAATAACGTAACTCCTTTAATAGAGTTAATATATTTTTCGTCAGGTAATAAATCATCAATAGTTTCTAAAGAAACCTTATCAGCTTCTTCTTTTGACAGTAAACTTTTCATCCACTCAACCTGAATAGGTTTTATGAGCTTTCTAAGTTGTTTAACTTTTTTGTTGTTCAATAGTAATTACTCCTTCTTCTATTAAATCAGTAACTAATTTTTTAGAATTATCTACTAAAATATCTTCTACTATTTTTTTAGACTCTCCCTCCACAGTGATACCTGCCATGTTGCCAATATAAATTGTAAACTTTTTCATTTACGTACTCCATAAATACCAGTCAATTTATTTTTAGGGGGATGTTCTCTTGCCATTATTTGTTCATGGATATCTTTGGCGATTCTATTTTTTTCTTTTGGGTCTGTCAAGTCTGTTAAAACTTTAACGTTAGTTATTTTAGGTTTCCAAGTTTTCCAATATATTTTTTCTATTGGTTCAACATCCCATGTCCAAGTTATGTCTTGCCCATTATCATCATGACCAAAAACTAAATTTGTTTTCTCAACAACCATTTTGATATTCTACCTTCAACCTATCTTCCATTGCCATTACTTCTAAGTCTTGAGTTGAGATTGCATTATTGCAATGCTCAGATAAAAACTCAATAACAATTTCTGATAAAGGTTTTAAGCCCTCAGTATCTAAATAATTTTCATAAGTATAATCTATGCAATCAGCTTCTAAATCTGGTCTGCTAGAAAGCACCCAAACATTATTTACATAGTCTCTAACTTCATCCATAATTTTATCGTTTGCTTCATTACTCATATCATTCCTCTGCTAAAATGTTAAACAGCTCCTCTGCTTTTTCATCTAAATTATTTGGCTGACCTAATTCATTCTTTAACTTTTCTAATTCAACTTCATTTATATATATTTGATTACTCATAGCTTCAGCAACTTCTGCAAATTTTAATAAATTATTAACAATATCTTTTTGATTATTATAAATAGATTCTATATTTTCTTTGTTACTATTTATGTTTTTATTGACAGTAGAAAAAGACATTCGCAATGCAAACATTACAAATATCATAGCTACAATAATAGTAATAACTACTATACTATTTATAATTTTATATATCATTCTAACTCCAGTTGATAATCTAATTTATTAAAATCTTTATCATAAAACAAATCTTTAGTTGACCACTTCCAATCAGTATTATCTCCATTAGGTTCTCCATCAATACAGATTACTCTATCATCTTTCAAGGTAATCTGCAACTCTACCCATTTGTTAACAGATAAGTCTACAATATCATTGACATCAAAGTTAGCTGTCTCAGCTATATCTTCTAAATCCCAATGTACAGTTGTATCATACTTGGCTGATACGTGCCTAATTTTATTACTCATGCAACCTCCTCGTTGTCTTCTTCTCTAAGTTCTTTGTAATCACCAATCTTAAATATTTTTTCAACTTCATCAATATCTAAGTCATGGTCATTAGTACTTCTAAGATAATCTAATAAGCCATCTGGGTCTAAGAATTGTCCTTCATCAAAAGTGTAAGGGCTACCGAAGTGACTACCTGTATATCTTGGTTCGCTTACTGCTTTAAGTGGGTCTTTGTGAAACATATCTCTAACTTTTTCAGGAGTTGAATCACCACTATAAAAAGTGTCTGCTACAATGTCTCCCATATTACCTGTATATTTATCATAGCTAAAAGACCACGAAAACATTTCTTCAATCAAGTCTCCTAAGTATTCCCAATGAACAGGTCTAAAACCTAACCGACCTTCTTTAACATCATGCTCGGTTAAATAGTTATCTGTTTCTTCCATGTCAATCCAGTACCTGCATTCTGTCATAGCATGAGCAATAGCAAATACTTTATCTATTATTACTTTTTCGTCTATTGTGTATGTCATATTTACCTCCATAAATATTTATTAACGATTAAGTTTTTTAGAAAACTCTTCATAAGTTTCTGCATCACTTTTATAGATTGCCATTACCTCATCAAAGCATGGGTGTGAATCGTCACACTCATAACCCATAGCATTAATTTCTTTTATTCTAATGTCTTTCCATTCTTGTGTTTTAAAACTTTTATTTGCAGTGTCTTTAATATCTTTAGAAGAAGAAGCACGACTTAAAGCCCTGACAACATGAACTAAATCCATATCTAATATACTAATCCATTGACCTTGACTTTCTGACCAGTAAATAAAATTAAAGTCATTATCTTTCATATCACAAGGTATTTGTCTTTCTTCAATAAGTGCTTGAAGTTCTAATAGTTTTTTAACTTTCAATTTTGCCCTCCAGCTTTTCGAGTTTAGTTTCAAGGTTATCTATTTTATCTTGTAGAATATTATAATTATCTTCTACTTGAGAATCAGTATAACTTTCCATGTCGTAATGTGTAGGTCTATCCTCTACATCCATACGCATACCATCTAACTCACTTACATTATCTTGTAGTTCATTGTCAATCTGAGTCAGTTGATTTTCTAACTCATCAATCTCTAAAAACTCCTTGATAAATTTTATTATTTTTTGTTTCATTGTTATCTCCATTTAGGTTATTGAAATTACAAAACCAGATGTATCTTTTTTAGCTTTACCTTTAGCAGTCAAGCCAACAACAACATTTGGTTCATCTAAAAATCGCTGGTCATATTTATCACCATCAATAACCTTACGACCTTTATACCAAAGGGGTAGGGTATGATTAAATACAACTGCGATATTATAATTTAACTTATCAAACCATGAAGCATATTTTTTATTAGCTTCTGAGTACGACCAAGTTAAATGATAATTCTTTATGTGACTAACTTTTCTAGTAGGTATTTTAGTATAGTCATAAAACTGTATGTCAGGAAAAGTATCAAAGACAGTACGACCTTGAAGCTCTTGATACTCCCACTGAATGTCTGAAGTACCATTGAGTCTGATACAAGGTCGCTTTCCCTCACGCTTTGCTTTTGCCTCAAACTTTAAAATCTCTTCGTACAACTGCTCAAGAAATAACTCAGGTGCTTCTAAGAATAATTTAGTCCTACGCTTACGAGCTTCTTGAATAACATTTGTAGTCTCACCTTTTTTAAAGATACCTCCACGACCTGCAGTATTTAAACAAGCAGTCTTACATTTAGCAATGTCTTGATAAGGACATATCTTAGTACTGTTAGGATGTAAGTGCATGATAGCAGTTTTCCAATCATCATGAAGCTTATCTCCCTTTTTAATCTTTGTGTTGTTTAGTGTAAGTAGAGTTGCCATTCTTTGCCCTCGTTATTTGTGGTTTAACTTTTTCTGGAAAAGGTTCTCTACCTCTTCTAATTCTATTCATCATCTCCATATGTTCTTTCATTGTCATGCTCATGTGGTTAACTCCTTTACTTTTGGTATTGCCATTTTTGCCTCGTATCTAAATTGTTAAATAACTTTTCAAGTTCTAATTTTTCTTCCTCAGTCGGTTTGAAATGAGGGTTTAAAAAATACTCTTGTAATATTGTGCCTTTTTTATATTCCATTATTTACCTCATTTAATTTTTTTCTAATTTAAGAAATATTTTTTCTTGCATTATATCTGCAACAATTAAATCTAATGTAGTTAATTCACTTTTCGTAGGATTATTTATATCTGCAAAAGAATAAAGAATATCAAAAGGTTCTAGTATGTGTCCTTCATCTTTAACATATTGTTCTTTTTCTTTAACAGTCATTTTATCAATCTTTTCTTTTGTAACTTCACTTCTTAATATCATAGTTTACCTCGTATTGTTTTTAATTATATTCCAACAGTCTATTGAAAATTCTGCTGGTTCTCGGTCAGCTTCGCCTTCGTACTGGTCAACATAGTTATATACTAGTTCTTCAATATGACTCATAGCTTCTGCTACCGAACTAGGTCTCTCATATATTTTATAGTCTGCCATTTAATTTACCTCGCTTTTGTAGTTGTTGTCTAATGTTATTTAAACTTTTGTCGGTTAAAAAACCTCCATCTTTGTATATGGTTTTACTTTGTTTTATTTTATTGTTCATTATTAATTCTAACATATTTATTTATTAAATCTTTTTCCGAAAGTTTTTTACCAATAATATATTTCTTTTGAGTAGAATGGACAACTCTTTGTACTCTACCATCATTGAAAGTTGTATCAGTTACATAGCCCTCTCTAGTTGAATTAGGATAGTCATAAGCCATAGTAGTATTATCAGAATCAAAAGTATGCACTTGTTTAATTCCTTTTGCCCATGCTTCGGCTTCTAATAACAAAGCATGTTGCTCTACTTTATCTTTATATTGAGTCATGCTTCTTCCTGTACTTCTTTTAAATGATTTATTAATCTATCTAACCCATCACAAATACCAATATATTCAGATTGAGTGTGACTATCATTGACCCACTCACTATCGTCTTTTATATCTTGTGCAATATTTTTAATTCTTTGTAGTGTTATCATGTTTCCTCCTCACATTCTATATTTGATATTTCATTATCTTTTAATTCAATACCATGTTCTTCCCAGAATGATTGTTTAACCCATTCTATATATTCTTCTTTTGTTTCACATTCTCTACCCATGTCAAATACAGAATAAGTTATTGTGCTTGTCCAACTTTTCATGCTTCCTCCTCTTGCCAATCTCTGCAAGGTTTCTGACTTATATAGAAATATCCACTTTTATCAGATAACTGATACTCTTTGAGCATCTTTATAGCTTCTCTAGGAGAGTCAAATTTATCAACAGTTTCAAAGTTTCCGTAAGAGTCTTTTCTTTGTATATATTTCATGCTTCCTCCTTATTCCATTTATTAAATTCTTTATCTCTTTCTTTTTCGGTTTTAAACCATGACCACTGCACAACTGTTCCATCATCAATTTCACAAGCATCATCTAGTCTTTGGTCTCCATACCATTCAACATAGCCATATATAAGACCCTCGTTATCGTCTCCCCACCAACTGTATGCTTGTGTGTCATACCAATAAAACTTTTTATAGCTGACTGTATCATAATCAACTTCACTTGCATCTGCATAAATATGTTCTTCATTCATGCTTCCTCCT
>MDTB01039488.1_pt1 | contig 17379 bp, 18 predicted proteins | sample 811161 | NCBI WGS metagenome assembly MDTB01 (sample SAMN05326650, study PRJNA326480) | marine metagenome | isolation source: seawater | place: Mediterranean Sea | collected 2009
ACACAAATTTAGTAAAATTATTCCATGTATTTTTATGGTTTTCATTATCCATAAAAATTATTTTTGTCTTGCTTTAAATTTTGGATTAATTTTATTAATTACGTATACTCTGCCTCTTCTTCTGACTAGTTTGGAGTTTAAATCTCTTTTTTTGACAGATTTTAATGAACTTTTAATTTTCATAATAATTATTTAAAAGCCGGCAATGTCCTACTCTTCCATGTCTTAAGACAAAGTACCATCGGCGCTGAAAGGCTTGACTTCCGAGTTCGGAATGGGATCGGGTATAGCACCTTCGCAATAATCACCGGCACCAGCGTTATACTCAAGAATTTAAAAATTGTAAAGCAGTAAGAGGTCTAATTTCAAGTACTTTTAGCAAGATAATCTTTATAGGTAATTTTTATTGCTTTTTGAATATTTGTTTTAGCTTTCCATCCATATTTTCTTGCTAAATTAACATTTAAGACTTTTCTTGGTGTTCCATTGGGTTTTGATTTATCAAATCTTATCTTAACTTTTTTTCCAGGATAGATTATCTTTAGGAGTAATTTTGCATATTCTTTAATAGTGAAATCTTTACCAGTACCTATATTTATCAATGTTTCTTTTACCTTTTTTTTCATAAAAAATACACAAGCTTCAGCAATATCATCTACAAAAATAATTTCTCTCTTTGGTGATCCATCACCCCAAAGAACAAGGGTTTGCTTGTTTCTTTTTTTTATATTATGAATTTTTTTTATTAAAGAAGGTAAAAAATGAGAATTTAAAGTGTCATAATTGTCGTTTGGTCCAAAGGTGTTTGTTGGCATTAAACATTTGTAATTTGTTTTATATTGGAAATTGTAACTTTCACACATTTTAATACCTGCAATTTTTGCTATAGCATAAGGTTCATTTGTTTTTTCCAATGTTCCAGATAATAAGTAACTTTCCTTGATGGGCTGTTTACACAATTTTGGGTATACACAACTAGAGCCTAAAAAAATCAGATCTTTAATTTTACATTTATAAGCAGCATGTATAAGATTATTTTGTATAGATAAATTACTATAAATAAATTCTGCTTTATATTTATTATTTGAATGTATACCTCCAACTTTCGCTGCTGCAATAAATATAAATTTTGGTTTTTTTTTCTTTAGAAAGCTTAATACTTTTGATTGGTTAGTTAAATCTAACTTTGATCTTTTTATAGTTAAAATATTTTTATAACCATTTTCTCTTAGTTTCCTTACTATTGCATTTCCCACTAAACCACTGTGTCCAGCAACAAAAATCTTTGAATTTTTATCTATCATTAATTAATTTTTTTAGATCAAAATTCACCATCTCTTTTACTAAAGTTTGAATTGAGGTCTTAGGCTTCCACTTAAGTTCATTTCTAGCTTTTTTTGAATTGCCAAGTAATGTATCTACTTCTAAAGGTCTAAAATATTCTTTATCACAGGCTACTATACAATTTCCATTTTCATTGTAACATTTTTCATTAATTCCTTTACCCTTCCATTTATGTTTTATATTTAATTCTTTTAAAACAAAATTTATAAACTGTTTTACAGTGTATTGTTTTCCAGTTGAGATTACATAGTCTGAAGGTTTTTTTTTCTGCATCATTTTCCACATAGCTTCAACATAATCTTTTGCATGGCCCCAGTCTCTTTTGGCATATAGATTTCCTAAAAATACAGTTTTTTGTTTTTTTAATTTAACTTTACAAAGTCCAATTACAATTTTTCTAGTTACAAATGTTTCTCCTCTCACGGGACTTTCGTGATTAAATAAAATTCCATTACAAGCAAATATTTTATATGCTTCTCTGTAATTCACAGTAATCCAATGAGCATAAACTTTTGCTACCCCATAAGGGCTTCTTGGATAGAATGGTGTTTTTTCAGATTGTGGAACTTCCCTTACTTTTCCAAACATTTCTGAAGTTCCTGCTTGATAAAACTTAGTTAATTTTTCAAAACCGTGAAATTTAATAGCCTCTAAAATTCTCAAAGCACCTATTGCATCTGCATTTGCAGTATATTCTGGCACCTCAAAAGATACTGAGACGTGAGATTGAGCAGCTAAATTATATATTTCAGTGGGTTTGATTTTCTTTATTAAACTAGATACTGAAATTGCATCTGTAACATCTCCATAATGAAGAAAAAAATTTCTTTTTCTTTCAAAGGGATCTTGATAAATATGATCTATTCTTCCTGTGTTAAAAGATGAAGAGCGCCTTTTCACACCATGCACTAGATAATTTTTTTTTAACAAAAACTCAGATAGATAGGATCCATCTTGTCCTGTAACACCAAATATTAAAGCAATTTTTTTTTTCATAATTTTTTAAACCTATAAACGAATAATTTAAAATAAATTACTGTATAAACGATTAAATTCAATAAAATTAAGATTATTTGTATTTGTGTATTCATTATAAATTGAGAAGATATTAAAAAAATTAATAAGTTATATAAATTAATTATATTTGCAGATATTAAATTAGCTTGAAAAACTTTTTTAGAATATTTTTGTTTAATAAAGTAAAAAATTAATTGATGTAAATGCCTTGAATCAGGTCTCATAGGTGATCTGTTCAAAATATTTTTTCTTATCATAGAAAATAAAGTTTCAAAAGAAGGATACCAGAGTAAAAGAATAATAAAAAATGGTGATATTTGATTGTTAACTATGTAAAGATTTATTAGCATTACAGAAAAAACAAATCCTAATAAATAAGATCCAGAGTCACCTATAAACAACTTATTGAAAGAATTTATTAAAAAACTAATTATCAAAATAAAAATTAAATTATTTAACAAGTTATTTTTAATTATGAGTTGATCATCAAAGCTTAAGAATATAATTATAAAGCTTATTAATAAATAATATCCTAGATTTAATGTATTCAATCCATCAAAAAAATTTGATCCATTAATGACTATCAAAATACAAAAACTTACGAAAAAATAGTTAAAAATTTGATTACTCAATATATTATTCAGCAAATCAACTCTGGTATCACTTATGATGATGTCATTGTGTGAAACAAATATTAATACTATAAATAATTGAAAAATAAGTCTCATCTTTGCTGACTTTATTAATTTCAAATCTGAGAATATTCCTAATAATAAAATTAAAAAATAAAACAAGACATAGGATAGTTGATATTGATCGAAATTGTACAATAAACCTAAGAATACTAATATTCCACCTGTGAGAGGGATCTTTATTTTTGATGTAAATTTCTGGTGGGTATCACCAGACACACTAACTAAATAATTTTTTTTTAAAAGGTATCTATTAAGTAGTAGAATAAATAAAGTACAAAAAAAAACGTAAAATACAAATAACATTTTATTTATCTTTTAATAATCTATTTATAGATAGAACTATTAAGTAGATTAAAGATTTTATTACACTAAATTTGAGATATTGCCTATAAACTTTATATCCGTCAAAAATTCTCTGTATAACAGATGAGGATAATGAACTTTCTAGTTTACGCCAATTTGAAAGATTTTCGTCTAAACCTAGCATCTCAACTCCATTTTTGGATAGTCTAAGCCAAAAAATATAATCTTCTTTTGTTTTCGTGTTAGGAAAATAAATTTTAAATGTATCAATTATTTTTTTTTCTATAATCACTGTTGACAGTCCAATATCACAAGATTTAATTAGATCATTAAAGCTAATTTGTGACTTTGCAGTCCTTTTACCAATAATATTTTCAAATTCATCAATAATATTGTAAGAAGTATAACTAAATCCTACGTTTGAAGATTCCATAAATTTTAATTGTTTTTCTATTTTCGATTTATTCCATAGATCATCTGCATCACAAAACGCTATATATTTTCCATTTGAAATCTTAATTGCTTCATTTCTTGAATAACCTGCTCCTAAATTTTTGTTATTCTTTATTAATACAATTCTTTTATCTAAAATTTTTAAATCATTTAAAATTTTTTTACTTTCAAAACTTTGCTCATCATCAACTATAATGATCTCTAATTCTTGATAAGTTTGACTAATAATAGAATCTATTGTTTTTTTAATATAATTTTCTTTTTTATAATATGGCAATACAATTGATACTAGACTCATATATTAAATTTTTTAAATCACTCCCAAATGATAAATTAAAGAAAAAAGATAAAAAGAAAAAAAATACGAAAAAAATAAAAAAAGATTTAATCTTTGTTCAATTAATATATTCTTTATTACATCAGATTGAATCAATCCAAACAATAAAAAAAAGAATAACGGATCAAGATACTTTTGATAAAATGTAAATAATGGCAATGAAAGTATCAATATTACTAATAAAAAATAATTTATTATTCTATTTTTTTTAAATATAAAATCTAAAACTATTATTGATAAAAAAGAGATTATAGATAAAAAAAGTTTTACATCTAAGTTTAATAATTCAAATAACTTCAAAAAAACTCCACCGCCTCTAGGAGAAAAAGAAATAATGTTTAAATAGTTAAGCTTATCAATAATATATGCTAAAAAAATGAGTACAAAAAAAAATTAAAAAAAAAGAAATATTCTTTTTGAAATAATTTTTAATTTTAGAAATCTCAGAAAATATAATAGGGATAGTATAAAAAAATATAATTGAAAGAATTATAAGAATATTGCTATAAATATTTAATTTTCCATAAGTAGATAATGAATCAAAAAAATTATAATTTTTAAAGATAAAATCTACATAGAATAAAGCTGGTAAGGATAATATGAAACCAAATAATAAGAGTTGAAAAAAATTACTAATTCTTAAGTTTTGGTAAAAATAAAGAAAAAAATAAAGAACATAAAGACAATAATAATATCTAATGTAACTACATAAGATTAAAAAAAATAAGCACAAAAAATAGTTATTTAAATCTTGTTTTTTTTTGAAAGTATTCAAATAAAAATAAATCGATAATGAAAAAAAAATAAGTGATAAATTATCACCCAACAACCATATTCCTGAAGATCTAAAATATGGAGATAAAAAAATTACAAGTGAAAAATAAAATATATAATCATTTTTAATATTTAGTTTTTTTTTTTAGAATTAAATAAAATATAAACGGTAAAAATGAGGAAATAATTATATATGTGATATTTAAAACTATTAAATTCCCATAAAATTTTAAAAAAATGCTTTGTAAAATAGAAAAAATTGGGGAATGAATTAGTATTGCTGGATTATTTCCATATATAGTAAATCCTTTTTTAAAATCTAAAGATAAATTTTCAACATAGGGAAATAAAATTTTAAAATCAATTTCACCCCCACCACTTGGATCTTCATTGAAATAATATCCAATCAGAAGAGTAAGAGTTAATATTAAATATATATAAATTTTTTTATTTAAAATCATTTTTTTATTTTAATATCACTAAATATTAAGTAAAAGTCACAAATATTTTAATATAAACAAATAAGTATATTTACTGTGTTTATGAATAAATCAAATATATTATTTTCTATTGCAACTTACAAAGAATCAGAAAACATTGGTAATCTAATTAAGGATATTCGTATCAAATTTCCTTTAACAAAAATATTAATAATCAATGATAATTCAAATGATAATACTGACAAAGTAATCAATAGTCTTAATGATAAAAACTTGATTTATTTAGAAAGACCAAAAAAAATGGGCCTAGGAACTGCGCACAAACTTTCAATGTTCTATGCTATCAGAAATAATTTTGATTATTTGTTAACATTAGACGCCGATTTCTCTCATGATCCAATTCATATACCATATTTAATCGAACAAGCTGGAATTAATAATTTTGTTATTGGTTCTAGATTCTGTAAAGGGGCAAAAAGTGATTATAAAGGTTTTAGAAAATTAGTATCAATCTGTGGAAACTTTTTTGAAAAAAGATTTTTAAAGATAAAATTAAATGAAATCACAACATATTTCAGAGTCTATAGTGTAAATCTATTAAAAAAACTTCCATATAACGAGCTTAATGCTCAAGGATATAGTTTAGGAGTAAAATTAGTATGGTATATGAAAAAATTAAATGCAAAATTAGTTGAAATACCCATTCATTTTAAGGACAGGAGCAAAGGTAAGTCTAAAATTCCAAAATTACAAATTTTTGTAAGTTTTTTTGATCTAATTACTATAAAATTAGCAGATATTTTTAAAAAACAAAAATTTTCTGAAAATAACATAACATATAATTTTGATATAAAATGTGAAAAATGCTCATACAATTATTTTTCATTAAAAGGTAAAATTTATACATGTTTAGTTTGTAATAATAAAACAAAATGAAAAACATAAAACATCCATATGGAAATCAAAAAAGTTTCTTTTTAAAATTTATCAAAAAATCTATACAAAAAATAGTAAGATTTGTTGTAAATTTTTTTTGTAAACTTGACAATAATGATGAGATCATCATTTCTTCTGCAACTCATGCGCCATGGAAGAAAGATAAAGAATTTTTTGAGTTTTTTAAAAAAGTAGCAAATTTTACTCTTTTAGATTTTCCTAGAGCATACACTCTTTGGCAAAGTTCTAAAAATGTGAGTAATTTAAATGGTGTAATACTTGATATAGGTTGTTTGTTAGGTGGATCAGGTTTTTTAATGTCTAAAATCAATAGAAAAGGAAAGACTTATCTTTTTGATAGTTTTTCTGGATTTAAAAAAGATGACGGTCTTCATAAAAAAGATGTTTTTTTTTATGATGATATAAGATTTGTAAAAAAAAATATAAAAAGATTAAATCTAAAAAGTACAAATGTATTTAAAGCTTTTTTTCCTAATGATATTAAAGTAAAGATCAGAAAAATTAAGCTATGTCATATTGATGTTAATACATTTAGTGACACAAAAAATATATTTTATTGGATTGAAAAAAGAATGATCAAAGGTGGTATAATTATTTTTGATGACTACGGGATCTGGGGAGTAGATGGTATAAAAAAATTTATTTATATGATAGAAAAAAAATATAATAAGAGATATTATTTCATTAAGAATTATATGGGACAATGTATTCTGATAAAAAAATAAATTATTTTGATTTAAAAATTTTTTGAAAAAATAGCTCAATTATTGCTGTAAGAATTAAAAAACCGTCTTTTATAGCGTTAACTTTCTTAAATCCTGCAATTCTTTTTCTTTCCTTACTTGGTAACGATGCATAATTTAGATTTTTCATTTTTGCTGAAATTGGTATTTCAACACATATTCTAAAATCACTGTATTTTAATTCTAATTCTTTAACCTTGTCTGTTTTACCGATTATATATGTGTAAAGAATATCAGATAAATTTAAATTGAATAAAATATTTCCAATAAAAGAAAAACATTTATTTCCTACTAGAGTGATAATATCATCATCATCACTTCCACCTCCTCTTAAGTATCTTGAGGCAAAAACTAAATCTTGAAATCTACAAACTGAAAGCATTTCATCTAGAAATTTAGGATCCATTGATCCGTCTGCATTAATAATACAAAAAAACTCAGTGTTAATATTCTTTAAGCCTTCCTTAAGAGCATTTCCATATCCTCTTTTTTTCTGCATGAATATTTCAACATCTTTAAAGTTTGAAATAGAATTTATAGTATCAACATCCTCTTCTTGTAATACTACCATCTTTTTATAAGAATAATTATTGAGCTCCTTTAAAAATATAGGTAAAGACTCTGACTCTTTATTTGCTGGAATTAGCAGTGTAAGATTACTCACTTTGATTTTTTAACTTATTTGAAACGTTTGGTCGAATTAAAAAAGAATAATTAATAAAAAATATTGTTGCCCCATAAGATGTAAAAAAACTTCCAGATGGTAAAAATGGTATTAAAGATGCAATTATGAATAAAAAAGCACTTTTAAAAATAAAATCATTTCTAAAACTAAAATTTCTAAATAACACATAAAATATATTCGACATGATTAAAATATATCCAACTAGTCCTAGTTCTGATAAAATTTCAAAATGAAATTGATGAGGATGAGCAGAAGCTCCATCAATTTTATCTTCTTGATATTTTTCTTTAAAACTTTCTATCCTAAAAGATTTAAATCCTGATCCAAACAGAATATTTTCTTTAATAATTTTAGTCGCAATATAATAATGGCTTAAATGTCTGTTATTAGAAATGATATTTTTATAAGTTATTTCTTTTTCATTAGTTTGTTCTACTTTAATAAATTTTTTATTAAAAATCTGATGAATAAATCTTGTTTTATAAGATGGAACACTTAAAATTAATGAGGCAGTAATTATAGAAAAAAAAACAATCAAACTAATTTTTTTTACAAAAGATATTTCATAAAAAAGTAAAAAAAATATAAAATACATTATAAAAATTTTAATAAAATTTGATCTCTCTCCAATCAATAAAGATATAAGCAGAAAGGTAGTAGCAAATATTAAAAAAAGGAAATCTTTTTGCTTTTTTAAATAAAGCAAACACAAGAATATAAATCCAAAATAGTAACCCCCTATTTTATGTTCATCATCAGTAAAACTCGCTAGCCTTCCATCATAAAGAGATTCAAAACCAAAAATATTTTTTCCAAAAATATATTCAAACATTATATCAAAGCTTACTATTAAAAAAAATAAAGACCATATTTTCAATATATAATCACCTGATTTAACAAAATAATATGAAATAGCATAAGCAAGAATAATAAACCTAAAAAATCCTAATGATTTAATAATGCTTTCTTCATTTTCAGATATGAAAAATGAGTTAAGAAAAATATACAAATTTATAATTATCAAAAAATAAAAATTTTTTTTATCTAAATAAAATAAATCTTTTTTAAGAAATAATTCCAAAATAAAAAAGATGCAAATTATTATTATTATTAAATTACTGATCAAACTACCAAAAACTAAACCTACTGGTAAAACAGAAATCAAAAAAATGTTTAAATTTTGTAGGTTTAAAACTTTCAAATTGTACATAAATTTTAATGTTTAATTTACTTTATTAATTTTTTTAATTAAAATAAATTAATTATCTATCTATTTAATTTAATGATTAAAACAAAAAAAAATCTAATCATCTTTATGCCCTTTATTGGTGGCGGAGGAGTTGAAAAAAACCTATTCATAATTGCAAATCATTTATCAAAAAAATTCAAAAAAATTAAAATTTGTACTCTTTCTCGCAAAAAATTAGGAGAATTTAACAGTAAAATTAAATATTTAGGTCCAAAAAAGAATATAAATGAAAAAATTAATATTAAAATAAAATACTTGATAAGTTTGTTTATCTTATTCAGGTTTTTGATAAAAAATAAAAATTCTACTGTTTTTGCATTTCAAGCAAATATTTATTGTATTGTTCTATGTAAATTATTAAAAGTAAAAATAATTGTTCGAAGTAATTCCTCGCCTTCTGGATGGTATCACAACTTTTTTAAAAAAATAATTTACAAATACTTAATTTCAAAAGCAGACTGTGTAATAGTCAATAGTATTGAATTTAAAAAACAAATGCAAAAAAAATTCAATATTTTTGTAAATTGTATTTTTAATCCACTAGATTTAAAAAAAATACGAAAACTATCAAATTCAGGTTTAGCAGATCCTTTTTTTAATAAAAATAAATGTTTAAAATTAATAAATTTAGGGAGATTCACTGATCAAAAAGATCAAATAACTATTCTTAAAGCGTGTAAGATACTTAAAGATAAATTAAATTTTAGATTGTTAATTTTTGGAAGAGGAATTGAAAAAAATAATATGCAAAAATTCATATTTGATAATGACTTAAATAAAAATGTTAAGTTAAGAAACTTTATTGAAAATCCTTATAAGGCGATAAATCAAAGTGATATATTTATTTTATCATCTAAATATGAAGGATTGCCAAATGTACTTTTAGAAGCAGCTAGTTTAAAAAAAATTATCTTATCAACAAAATGTCCTACAGGACCAAAAGAAATATTACTAAATGGAAAAGGAGGAGTTTTTTTTAAAGTTGGTGATTATCAAGAATTAGCTTACAAAATAAAATATATAAAAAATAATAAAAAAAAAATGAATAAAAAAATTAATTTATGTTTTAAAAATTTAAAAAGATATGATTATAAAGTAAATTTAGAAAAATATTACACACTTGTAAAAAATATTATGCTAACTAATTAGAATTTAATATTTTCTTTAAAAAATTATGATGTCTAAACAAGGTATATTTCATACAGTTTTTTTTTGCAGTAATTTTCATTAAACTTTTTTGATCTTTATTCATTTTTTGAAAAAAACTCAAAGTGTAACTCAATTCATTTTTTTTATTACTTGAATATAATAATCCAGCTTTCCCATTTAATAAAAATTCAGTTGGCCCGTTTTTACAATCACTTGATATTATAAATAAATTAGCAAGGGCAGCTTCTATTATAACAAAACCTGGATCTTCCCATAAAGAAGATAATACTAATGCTTTTGCTTTTTTCATATAAGAGTAAATATTTTCGTTAAAACCCATTAACAATATTTTTTTATTTAGTTTGAGAGAGTCTATTTTTTTTTCTAATTGTTTTTTTTGTTCGCCTTCGCCAAAGATTAATAAATTATAATTAGAATGTTCTTTTAAAAAACTATTAAATTCATCAACTAAATATGTAAAATTTTTTTGTTTAGTTAATCTTCCAACTGCAATAAAATATTCATTTTTATTTTCAATTTTTGTTTGTTGTTCTATTTCATTTTTAAATCTACTCATAGAAATTACTGGGTCAGGAAGAAACAAAATCTTTTTCTCAGGAAATATATTGTTATTCGTAATTTGTCTTTGCAAGTCTTCTGATGGGCAAGTGATTTTAAAAATTTTTTTAGAGAATGTTTTCCAAAAATTTTTCCTAAAAAAACCAAGTTTTGGATAACCTGAAATTCTTAAAATAAATTTTGTTTTAAAATTAAAAAAATTAAATAAAAAAATTGGTAATGTGGTCAACAAATGTCCAATTAAAAAATCTGGTTTTATTTTTGATAAAAATTTAAATAATGGAATTATTGAAAGTATGAATATTATTAAGTAAGAAAATCTACTATTTAAAAATCCTATTTTAGGTAAATAACTAAAATAATTAAAATTTAAATTTATTACTTTAATATTATTTTTTATAAAAAAATTTTTTTCCCCATCCCACTCCCCACATGCATTTATGATATAGATTTCAAATAAATTTTTTGAATATTTACTTAAAGACAGTGCAGAGTTAACTACAGCTTTATATGTTCCTACTTTATTCAAACAAGGTGCCCAATAACAAATTTTTTTCATTTTAATTTTTAATTACTAGAATTTTTTTTTCCAAGAAAAAATATATATTTGTGATTAAAATTTTTTTCATTCATTAATTTTTCATAACGAAAGTAAAAGTCTTTATCACCACCTATAAATTTATAATTCATATTATTGAAAATATTATAATTATACACACTATACTCTTTGTTAAGTCTGAAAATATTTCTTCCAAGAAAAATTATGATTGAAATCATTATAAATATAGTTGCTTTTTTTTTAAATAAAACCCACGGTATTTTAAATTTTTCAATTTTCATAATTAATGGAATAGAGATCAACAATATAAAAAGGTGATAACCTCCATATCTTAAACTTGGATGAAATAGAAACCATTCAAACAAATATAAAATTAAAAAAAATAAAAGAATATAATATTTTCTTTTTTGGAAATTTACTTTTTTTTTAGAATAAAAAGTAAAATAGAAAATTATAGCAAGCAATGTGATACTTAATAAATAATCAGACATTTTATTAAAGAAGTAAACATCTAACCAATTTTGAAGCCAATTAAAATTATTGATATAATCAATTCTATTTTCAACAACAAAATTTGGTGTTGCTCCACCTTTGGCCCAAAGTTCATACCAGATTTTTATACTTTCAACCTCACTTTTTAAAATAGACCAAGATACTTTTTCATAACAAGTAAATTTTGCAGGAAAAATTATACAACTTGAATTAATAAAATTAAAAAAGAATGAAAAAAAAATAAAAACAAATATTAAAATAAATAATTTAGATTTAAAGAATTTAAAAAAAACTTTTTTTAAGTGAGAGTAATATATAAAAAAAAATAAAAGCGAAAAATAAATCAAATAAAAAGATTTCATTGAAATAGCAATAGAACCAATGATAAATAAAAATTTTATCAATTCACTATTTGACTGTAATAATTTAGTGTTTTTATTAATAACAAATAATAAGACAATGAATGATAAAATAATTAATATTGATCCTAATCTATCTGTTCCATATTCAGATAACCTATAAAAAAAAATATTTATAAATAATAAAAAGAATAAGTTTATTAAATTATAAAATTTAAATTCTTTAAAAATATTTTGATCAAAAATATTTTTAATAAAAAATAAATTTGTAAATCCTAAAAAAAATACAGCTCCAACATGATAAAAATAAATATCTATCTTCGGCAAATAAAATAAAGAATTAAAGAAAAATAAAGATGACTGATTTCTAAAACCATTGTTTAAAAGACCTAGTCCAAAAGGATGACTATCTTGAGTCAGAAGATGAATATATGGAAAATGATAATATGAGAAATCATCATGATTTTTTCCAACTAGAATAAATATAAATAAAATTGAAAAAACTGAAAAAAAGTAAATTAAGTCAATTTTGAATTTTTTGAAATTTCTTAGATGATATAGAGATAAGACCAATCCAACTATTAATATAATTAAATTAAAATTTTTATCATGTGCTAAAAACAGAGAACTTAGATATGATGTTAAAATAAGAAAAAAGATTCCAATAAAACCAATAATACCAAAATTTTTTGAATTTATATTAAACTTTTTATTTATCAAAAAACCATAACCCAAAATTGATATTGAAATAAGATAGAAATAAATAAAATGCACTATCAAAAGATTAGTTTAACTAAGTTTGTTTTTTTATTGAGTTTAAATAACTTTTTTAATTTTGAATTATTTGCAATTAAATAAGTAGGATTTTCATTATCCTCAAATTTAAAATTTTTTCTAAATTTTTTGCAAATAATCTTTGCTATATCCTTCAAATGAATACCTTTTCCACTTCCGATATTAACTATACCTTGATATTTTTTTTTATATAGAGCTAATATAATTTTAGATATTTCTTGCATAGAGATAAAATCTCGAAAATGGTTTAAATTCTTGAATGTAATTTCTCTTTTTGCTTTTTTTATTCTTTTTTTTAAATCTGGGACTAAATAGTTTTTCTTTTGATCTTTATTCGATGTGCTAAAAATTCTCCCAATACAATATTTTTTACCTGATTTATCAAGTTGTTTTCTAATATAATTTTCAGCTAATAATTTTGTTTTTCCATAATATGAAACTGGTTTTTTTTTACTTCTCTCAGAAATCTTAGTAAAAGAATATTTATATACATGAGACGTAGATGAAAAAAAAAGCCACTCAATATTTGAATTTTTAAATGCATCAATGATGTTTTTAGTTCCTAAAAAATTGACTTCTTTAGCTTTTATTTTATTACTATTTACATTTTTAATTGGTACTATTGCTGCTAAATGAATGATGGCCAATAAATTATTATGCTTGATCCAATTTTGAACATCATCCTGGTTTCTGATATCTCCAGAAAAACAAATGAATTTTTTATTTTTTCCAACTTTTATTAAAGTTTTACCTAAACTGCCTGTACAGCCTGTAATTCCAATAGCAGATTTCATTTTTTTCTAAAAAACTTAAAAATTTTTCTCATAAAATTTTTTAAAGATAAAGCTCGAGTAGTAATTTTTTTTGATTTAGCTAAATTTTCTGATTTTTTTAAGATCTTACATATTCCAGATGATGTAAAATTAAAAGTTATGTCAAATTTATCAAAGTTAACATTATATATTTCAAGTATTTTATCAAAAGTTTCTTTATTATTTATTTCACAATAAAAATTATCTCTATACGCATTTTTCATGTAAGGCAACCAGGAGGTGTCATCTATAAAAAAAAAACCTCCTATTTTTAATTTGTCAAAATAATAATAGATAATTTTCTCGACATGTTCTGCCTCATGAAGACTATCTAAATAAATCAGATCAAATTTTTTTGGGAGTTTATTTTCTAAATATTCAAAGTTGTCATCTCTGGATTGTATAAAAGTCCAATTAGAGTCATCAAATTTATCTTTATAATCATCAACATCTACTGAAAATAGTTTACCTCCGTTTTTTTTACAGTGTTGTAAAAAAATATTTGTTGACCTACCCTCTTTTACTCCAAATTCTAATATTGTTGAATTTTTCAAAAATTCTAAATGATTTGTGACAAAAGAATTAAACTTATAATTATAATCACTCATAAAACTAATTTTTTTTAAAAAAGGTTAAAAAATATATCATATTGGTTACAAAGAAGTCTAAACTTCTGATGAAATTTTTATTTTTTGTTTGTAGAACATATCTTAAGTAATCGAAAGCCTCTTTTCGTTTATGCCACCAATTAATTGAAAATTTTGAGTAATAGGATGAAATGTTATTGTGACTTTTAATATATTTTGTAAGTTTTTGATTTATGATGTTTATCTTTTTTTCCTTGCTATGATGGTATGCATAAATCATCAATCTTGCATCTATTTCTAAATTTGGAAGATTTTTTGAAATTAATCTTTTCTTTAATTTCAAAAAAAAAGATTTTCTAAATGAAATACAACTTGTTGGAAAAATTGATGGCCAAGTAGAATTATCGACATGAACTCTTTTTAAATTAAAATTTGAGTTCTTTTGTGGAAAATTTACAACAAAATCAACACAAGAATTATTTAAAAAGAAATTATTTATCTCTTTTAATTTTTTTTTTTCAAATTTATCATCTGAGTCTAAAAGACATATTATTTTTCCTTTACAAATACTAAATGCTTTTATGATGCCATTTATTTGATTTAAAGGTCCAGAGATAAATTTTTTTTTTTTATTTTCTATTAATTTAACATTTCTAAATTTCTTAATAAAATTGATAGAGTTATCAGTTGAACAATCATCAAATACTATAATTTCAAAGTTACTATAATCTTGATTCATGATACTTTTTAGAGAATTAACAATATATTTCTCTTTGTTAAAATTCGTGATTATTACAGATATAAATTCTTTTTTTTTTTTCATATAAATTAGTATTTAATAATAAATATTAAATGTATCTTTTTATTTCAATTATAGTATAGATTTTTTTTTTAAAGTTTCTTAAAAAATTTAATGACAAAAAATAATCACTCCTTAACGGTAATAACAGTAGTTAGAAATGACCAAGAAAATATAGAAAAGACAATCAAATCTGTAATTTCAAACAGCAAAAGTTTTAAACTTGAGTATATTGTTATCGATGGGAAATCTCAGGATAAAACATTATCAATAATAAAAAAATATAAGAATAAAATAAATAAAATTATATCAGAAAAAGATGGTGGTATTTATGATGCAATGAATAAAGGAATAAATGTTTCAAAAAATGATATAATTGTATTTTGTAATTCTGGAGATTTTTTTTATAGTAATTCTTTAAGAAAAGTAATTCAAATATTTAATTCAAAAAATGTAGATTATATTTTTGGGACCGTTGTAAGAAATTACACAAAAAAAAAAATAGTTAAATTCTCACTTAATCCAAAAAGAATATTTTATAATTTTGATTTTGCAACAGCTCACTCTACGGGTTTTTTTTTAAAACGATATGTATATAAAAAAATTGGTCTTTATGATTTGAAATTTAGATGTTCCGCTGATTTTGATCTTTATTTTAGGATGATAAAAAAAGGATATATTGGATCAGTCACAAAAAAAAAAGATTTGATTGGCAATGTTGCGAGCGGAGGATTTTCCTCCAAAATATCGTTTTTTGAACACTTAATTGAAGAAACAAAAATTAGATTGAAGAATAAACAAAATTTACTATTTGTTGTTATCATTTTTATGAATGCTATTTTTAAAAGGTTACTTAAAAATCTTTTTTAAATTTAGATTGAAACTTCTTTAGCCAATTTTTTCTAAAATCAAATGATTTATCATCTATAATAACATCATACGAAGGTTTTCCTGTTTTCAATTTATCAAACTTCAACCCCCATTTTTTAAGTTGATTTAATGTAAATTTATACCCTTTTTGATTTGCTAATTTTGAATTTTCATTATTTCTACCCATATACCTGGCGGTATAAATTAAAATGAAATTATTTTCGTAAAGTTGATTTATGATTTTTATAACATCTTTTTTTGGTTTAGACTGCTTATAGTTATTGTTTTTTGTAAAACAAATTACACCATCAAGATCAAAACAAAACTTTTTCATTTTTTTATAATAGTATATATAAACCTATGGAAAATAATTACACAACTTTTTCAAAAAAAAACAACCTTTTATTAATCGTTTGCATTTCAGTTATTTTTACAGAATTTTACTATTTTAATTGGGGATCTAGGGCATTAATTTCTAATGATTATCTATTACTAAATACATTAATATTATTATTATTCTCTCTAACCTTTTTCTTTTTCATTTTTAAAATTTTTGAAAAAATAAAAAAAAAAATAAATGAAAAAAAGTATAATCTTTTAAAAATAACTTTCTTCACGTTTGTATATTTTAAGATAGTTCAAATTCCTTTTTTTTTGGCAAATTATATACATCTTAAAAGCTTGGTTTTAATTGGATTAAAAAAAATATTAACTGTGCAATTTTACCCAATATTACCTTTTTTAAAAATTATAATTCCTTTTATATTATTATTTTTTTTGATTCTAATTTTTTACAATAAATATAATAAAATATTATTGAATTTCATAATCTCATTCAGTCTTATTTTTTTAGTATTTGTAATGAATGATATTTATAAAAGAATGAATTATCTCAACAATATTTTTTTAAAAAAAAATATCACTGCAAATAATAGACAAGTAATTTGGTTTATTCTTGATGAATATGATCCAGAATACATAAACTATAAAAAATATGGATTAAAGTTAAATCATATTAAAGAAATAATGAATGTATCCTTAATACACAAAAATTCTTTTTCCCCATCAAGCTCGACTCTTCATTCTGTTCCATCAATTCTAATGAAGACAAACACAAAAGGATCTAAAATAATTGATTACCAACTCAATATAATTAATACAGATGATGATTTAATAAAATTCGAATTTGAGAACACTATTTTTAATAAAATTTATAATAACAATTTAAATTTTAACATTATCTCTGAGGTATTACCTTATTGTTCAATGCTTAAATTAAATTCAAATTGTTCTGAATATGCAAACAGAAAAATGTTTTTTTTTGATGGTATAAAAAATACCTATTTACCAATAGAATATCTAAATAAGATAAGTGAAATGA